>Ga0335081_10000703_pt1 | contig 55140 bp, 43 predicted proteins | sample Lox_Sample_35_FD_206713 | JGI IMG/M metagenome (GOLD analysis project Ga0335081, IMG submission 206713) | Soil microbial communities from Loxahatchee National Wildlife Refuge, Florida, United States - Lox_Sample_3.5 | ecosystem: Environmental > Terrestrial > Soil > Wetlands | place: USA...
GCCGTCCACGTCTTCACCAAGCCAGAAAGACGTGGATGCCCGGGACGAGCCCGGGCATGACGGTGAGAATCTGAAAGCCGACCCCAACCAGATCGTCTACCTCGCCTTCACGTCGGGCACGACCGGCACGCCGAAGGGCGTCATGCACAGCGACAACACGCTGCTCGCCAATGCGCGCGCGATCGCGGCGGATTGGCATATCGACGCGGATTCGGTCATCTATTCGCTGAGCCCGCTCAGCCACAATCTCGGCTTCGGCGCCATGGTGATGGCGCTCGCGGCGGGCGGCGAGCTGGTGATCCACGATCTGCCGAAGGGCGCAAGCCTGATCGACCGGGTGATCGACACCGGCACGAGCTTCCTGGTCGGCGTGCCGACGCACGCGATCGACCTCCTGCGCGAATTGCGCGAACGCAAGCTCGCCGGTATCGGCAGGCTCACCGGCTTCCGCATCTCCGGCGCGGCGGCGCCGCGCGAGGTGGTGGCGCAGCTCATCGCGCACGGCGTCATGCCGCAGAGCGGCTACGGCATGACGGAAACCTGCTCGCACCAATATACGCTGCCGGGCGACGACGCGCGGCTGATCGTCGAGACGAGCGGCAGGGCCTGCCCGGGCTACGAGCTGAAAATCTGGCGCGGCGACGACTCCGACCGCGAGGCGCCGGCCGGCGAGGTCGGGCAGATCGGCGGGCGCGGCGCGAGCCTGATGCTCGGCTATTTCGACGACCAGGCCGCGACCGAATCCGCCTTCAACGCGCATGGCTGGTTCATGACCGGCGATCTCGGCTGGGTCGACGAGCGCGGCTATCTGCGCGTCACCGGACGCAAGAAGGACGTGATCATTCGCGGCGGCCACAACATCTTTCCGGCGCGCATCGAGGATCTGGCGATGCGCCACCCCGCAGTCGAGCGCGTCGCCGCGGTGCCGGTCGCGGACGCGCGGCTCGGGGAAAAAGTCTGCCTTGCCGTGATGCGGCGCGCCGGCGCGTATCTTGCGCCGGCCGAGATGCTTGCCCATCTCGATGCGCAGGGGCTCTCGAAATACGACATGCCGGAATATTTTCTCGATCTCGACCACATCCCGCTCACGCCGAGCGGCAAGATCCGCAAGCGCGACATCGTCGAGGCGATCGCGCAGGGGCGCGCGGTGCCGCAGCCGGTGCGGGCGGCGAGCCAGGCGGCGCATGGATGAGCGAGGACCAGCCCAAATCCATGCGCGCCGTGATCGTGCGCGAGTTCGGCCCGGTCGAGGATGCCGAGTATGGCGAATTCCCCAAGCCCGAGCCGGGACCGCATGACGTGCTGGTGGAGATCCGCGCGACCGCCGCGAACTTCGTCGATCTGCTCGTCATCGGCGGCCAGTACCAGTTCCTCCCCGATCTGCCCTTCGTGCCCGGCAAGCTGCCGGCCGGCGTCGTCGCCGAGGTCGGGTCGGCCGTGAAGCAGGTCAAGGTCGGCGATCGCGTGCTGACCATGGCGGAGCAGGGCGGCTACGGCGAATTCGTCGCCGTCCCCGAGACGCAATGCTTCCAGCTGCCGCCGCGGATGGGGTTCGTCGCCGCCGCCGCCATGGCGCTCGCCTACGACACCGCGTGGTTCGCGCTGCGCGACCGCGCGCGCTATCACCATGGCGACACCGTGCTCGTCCTCGGCGCGACCGGCGGCGTCGGGCTCGCGGCGGTGCAGCTTGCCAAGGCGATCGGCGCCAAGGTGCTCGCCGGCGTGTCGAGCTGGGACAAGGCGGACATCGCCCGCGATGCCGGTGCCGATGCGGTGATCGACCTGTCGCGGCCCAATCTCCACGACAGCCTGCGCGCCCAGGTGTACGAGGTCACCAACGGCCGCGGCGCCGACATCATCCTCGATCCGGTCGGCGCCGACATCTTCGACGCGGCGATCCGCGCGCTCGCCTGGCGCGGCCGCATGGTGGTGATCGGCTTCGCGGCCGGCCGTATCCCGACCATCCAGGCGAACTATCTGCTGGTGAAGAACATCGAGGTGAGCGGGCTGCAGATCTCCGACTATCGCAAGCGCATGCCGGGCCAGATGGCGGCGTGCTTTGCGGAGATCTTCGCCCTCTACGAAGCCGCCAAGATCAAGCCGGCGCCGATCACGATCATGCCGATCGCCGATTTCAAGACCGCGCTCGTCGACATCCGCGACCGCCGCGTGCGCGGGCGCATCGTGCTGAGCCAGGGGAAGGATTAGCCGTCCTGCCTCACTTCGCGGCCTACATCAGCTTCCAGCACGCGAGCTGCGCGCATTCCTCGGTCACCTTTTGAAATAGCGCGCGACCGCCGCGGCGCCGATCTCGAAGGGATGCGGCTCGCCCGGCTTGCGCGCCGCCATCATCCTGATCTTGGTCACCGCGTTGTCGAACTCCGAATGGTTCGACATCAGGATAGTCGCGCCGGCGTCGGCGGCGGCCTTGGCCATCTTGCGCTGCGACGCGATGTAGTTAGCTATGATGCAATTGGTTCGCTTCAGGCGAGCGGAGCGAGTGGGGAATTCGATGCACGCAACGCGTTGGCGCGGCCGGCCCGCCGGCACCGCAGCGCTGACCGTCATCTGGCTTTGCGCCGTCACCGCCGTGTTGCCGCGCGGCGGCGCGCTGGCGATGACGCTCGAGGAAGCGCGCAAGATCGCGGCCGAGCAGACCGCGCAGATCGCCGGCCCGCCGCGCAAGATCGACGACATTACGCAACTCCTCGATCAGGCGCGGCCCGATCCCGCCAAGGTCCGAGAGCTGCAGGCGACCGCCGAGGCGCCGGTCCCGGCCGGACCGCACGGCATGGGACTCGCCGATTTTTATTACCACCGCGCGCTTGCGGCGATCGATCTCGGCCGCGCCGAGCAGGCGCTCGCCGACATCCGCGAGGCGTGGCAGCTTGCCGAGCCGACCGCGATGCTGCCGCCCAAATGGCCCGCCTTCACGCGCCGCCCCGGCGCGGGCTTCGGCCCCGGACGTTTCCGCCGCATGGAAGACGAGGGACCCGGTCCCGGCGGCTTTGGCGGACCACGATCGGGTCCGGGACCCGGCAACGGCTCCTATCGCGGCATGTATGGCCGCGGCATGCGCGGCGGCCCTGGATTCGGCGGGCCGCGATTCGGCGCAGGACCCCGCCCGTTTCATCCGCATCCGCCGCCGCTCGCCGAGCGCGTGCCGCCGAGCGTGCAATTGGCGGACCGCATCCTGCAGCGCTACGTCTTCTTCGAGTCCGGTATCGGCGATCCGCGTCGCGCCGTGCAGGTCTACGAGCATGTGCGGCCGAATCTGGCGGCCTCGCTGCCGGGGTTCGCCCTCGGCACCGATTCAACCATGGCGGCGGAGGCGCTGCGCATCGGCGACGTCGCGGCGGCGCGGCATTGGATCGGGCTGATGCAGGGGATCGTCGCCAAATCGCGGCCGTATCCCAAGAACGCCGTCTACCTCAATGCCTGGGCCGCCCTGATCGAATGGCGGCAAGGCGAGGTGCAACTCGCAATCGGGCGGCTCGCCGAAGCCGAGGCCACGCTGCGCAGCGCATTGCGTCACGCGCAATTGGCGGTGAGCGACGTCAACCATTGGGAATCCGTCAAGCCGGCGCCCGGCACGTTCGAGGGCATTTCCGACAGGATTCGTATCGCGTTCGCGCAAGCCCTCGCGCGCCAGGGTAAGCTGGTCGATGCCGAGGTCGAGGCGCGGCGCGCCCTGATCGATACGGCCGCCCGTCAGACCGACGCCGCCCCGATCATGTCGGGCATCGTGCTGGCGCTGGCCGACATCCTGCAGGCGCAGGGGCGCTATCGCGACGCGCAGCGCCTGTCCGAGGCCGCGCTCGATATCCTGGTCAAGGGCGGCGTCGCGTCCGCGCATCACGCGCCGGCCCTGCAGCGGATCGCGGTCGCGCAGGCCTCGCAGGGGCTGTGGGACGCGGCGCTCGCGACCTTCGACAAGGAGAGGCAGGCGCTCTCCGGCGATGCAGCCGCAAGCAAGCGCTTTGCCGACCGCAATCTCGACCTCGCGGTCGCGTTGCTGCGCAATGGCCAGGCGGCGGGCGCGATCCCGATCTTCGAGGCCATTCTCAAGGAGCGCATCGCGCAAAAGCGCCCGGAAACCTCGCTCGCGGTAGTGCGCGGCTTCCTCGGCATCGCGCTCGGCGCCGTCGGCCGCACCGAGGAGGCGCTGCGCATGCTGCAGCAGGCGGTCCCGCTGATCATCGCGCAGGCGGATGTGCCGCGCAGCGAGGAGGGCGCCGTCGACGCGGCGAACCGCCGGGCGCTGATCCTCGACGGCTACGTTGCGCTGCTCGCGCAGGCGAGCGGCACCGAGATCGAAAAACGGCTCGACTTCAACGCGGCGGACGAAGCCTTCCGCATCGCGGATGCGGCGCACGCCAAATCGCTGCAGGGCGCAATCACCGCCTCGATCGCACGTGCGGCAAGCGGCGAGACGGCGCTCGCCGGCCTGATCCGCCAGTCGCAGGATGCCGACCAGCAGCTCGGCGCCATGTATCGCCTGCTGCGCGCGACGCTCGAGGGACCGAGCGATGCGCAGTCGCAGCAGACGATCGACGGCCTGCGCAAGGACGTTGCGCAGCTGCAGGGCGCGCGCGCAACCCTGCGCCGGGAAATCGAGCGCAAGTTCCCGCAATACGACCAGCTGGTCGATCCCAAGCCGGCGACGATCGCACAGGCACAGGCGAAGCTCGCGCCCGGCGAGGTGCTGCTCGCGACCTATTTCACCGGCGCCGGCGCCGGCTACGTATGGGCGGTGCCGTCGCAGGGTGACGCGGTGTTCGGACGCATGACCATGCCCGAGTCGGACGTGATCAAGCTGGTCGGCGAGATGCGCGCCTCGGTCGATTCCGACGCAACCAGCGCGAACCAGATCCCGCCATTCCCGGTCGCGGCGGCGCATTCGCTCTACGCGGCGCTGTTCGATCCGGTCGCGGCCGGGCTCAAGGACGCAAGGAGCGTCATCGTGGTGCCGGACTCGGTGCTCGGCACGCTGCCGTTCTCGCTCCTGGTGACGCGCGACGTGCCGCAGCCGCACGAGGAGGCCGGCCAGCTGCGCTTCGCCGGCTACCGCGACGTGCCGTTCCTGATCCGTGACGTCGCGGTGACGCAGGTACCGTCGGTCGCCGCCTTCGTCAGCCTGCGCTCGGTCGCGCCGGGCGCGGCCGCGCGCAAGCCCTTCATCGGCTTCGGCGATCCGTGGTTCACGCCCGAGCAGGCGCAGGAGGCGCGGGCGCAAGCGCCGCCCGCCCCCGTCGAGGTCGCGATGCGCGGAACCGCGCTGCACCGGCGCGCGGTGCCGAAGACCGAAGGGCTCGCGACCGCCGAGCTCGCGCAGTTGCCGCGGCTGCCCGACACCGCCGAGGAGGTGCGCGAGGTCGCGCAGGCGCTGCATGCCGATCCGGCAGCCGACGTGCGGCTCGGCGCCGACGCGAGCGAGCAGGCGGTGGTGTCGGCGAAGCTCGACGATCGCCGCGTCGTGATGTTCGCGACCCATGGCCTGGTGCCGGGCGAGCTCGACGGGCTGACCCAGCCGGCGCTCGCGCTGTCGTCGCCCGAGGTGCCCGGCGTCAAGGGCGACGGGCTGCTCACGGTGGCGAAAATCCTCAGCCTGAAGCTCGATGCCGACTGGGTGGTGCTGTCCGCCTGCAACACCGCGGCGGCCGGCGAGAGCAGCGGCGCCGAGGCTGTGTCGGGGCTCGGCCGCGCCTTCTTCTATGCGGGCGCCCGCGCGCTCCTGGTGACCAACTGGCCGGTCGAGACCGAATCGGCGCGCGCGCTCACGACGGACGTGTTTCGCCGCCAGGCCGCTTCGCCCGGCCTCGCCCGCGCCGCCGCCTTGCGCGACGCCATGCTCGACATGATCGCCAAGGGCGAGCGCGTCGACGCGGCGAGCGGCCACGTCGACTTCACCTATGCGCACCCGATGTTCTGGGCGCCGTTCGCCCTGGTGGGGGACGGCGGCACGACGCAAGCCCGCGCCGCGCGGTGACGCGAGCTACTTCGCCTCCAGGGTCTCGATCGGGCTCCAATCTTCGCCTGGCGGATCGAGCGCGAATTTCCTGGCCCGCGCCAAGAAGCGCGCGGCGGGCGGGTCGGCGTCGGCGATGCGCGCGAATTGCCCCGCGGCGGCGGAAAAATCGCGGTGGCGCCACGCCGCGAGGCCGGCCGTATAGGCCTCGGCGCGCGCCATCTGCTCCGCTGTCGCGCGGCCTGCCGCGGCGAGTGGCTCGTAGAGCGTGACCGGCTGCGTGCGGCCCTTGACACGCACCGCGTCGATCTCGCGCCATACGAAGCCGGCGCCGGCGAGCCGCATCGTCGCCTCGGAAGCGAGAACCGCGGTGGCGAAATGCTCGTTGGCGCCTTCGATGCGCGACGCGAGGTTCACCGTATCGCCGACCACCGTGTAGTTGAACCGCCGGCGCGACCCGATATTGCCGAGCAGCGCCTCGCCCGAATTGAGGCCGATGCGATGGACCAGCATGCGCCCGCCCGTTGCCGCTGCATCCCGGTTGAGTTCGGCGAGCCGCTCGCAGCAGCGCAACGCCGCGTGCACCGCGTCGGCCGCCTGATGCGCAGCCTCGATCGGCGCGCCGAACACCGCAACGATCGCGTCGCCCATGTACTTGTCGACGAAACCGCCATGCGCCTCGATGACGTCGGTCATCGCCGCGAGATAGCGGTTCATCAGCGCGACGATGTCGGCGGGCCGCATGACCTCCGAGAAGGCCGAAAACCCGGCGACGTCGGAGAAGAACACGGTGACGCTGCGCGTCTCGCCGCCGAGCTGCGGCAGCCGGCTCGACGCCATCATCTGCTCGATCACCGCCGGCGCGAGGTAGAGCGCGAAGCTGCGGCGCAGCAGCCGCTTCTCCCGGTCGGTGACGATGAGGCGGAATCCGGTCATCGCGACGAGTGCGGCAAGACCGGCGGCGAAGGGTTCGACGAGCGGCAGCGCGAGCGCGCGGTCGAAGGCAAGCGTCGCGGCGGCGGTCCAGGCGAGCGCGAGCGTCGCGCAGCCGGCGGCGGCAATTGCCGGCGCGAAGGCAAGCGCCGCGAGCGCCGCCAGCGCTGCGAAGGCGGCGGCGATCAGCCCGGCGGGCAGGCGGCCGAGCTCGACCACGGCGTCGCCGCGCAGGAGGTCGTTGATGGCCGCGGCCTGGACGTAGACGCCGTCGACCGTGTCGCGCGCGAACGGCGCCGGCGGCAGCGGCGGCAAGGCGCAGCGCTCGGCCGCCGGCGCCGCCGGCGCCGTCGCAAAGCGCTTCGCGGTCAGCCGACGGTCCTCGAAATCGAGCACCGAGCCGATCAGCACCACCTTGCCGGCGAAATGGCGGCGAAAGAAATCGCTATCGCCCTTGTCCAGGCAGGCGCGCAGGTCGGCAAGCGAGAATGTCGGGATGTCGTTCGAGCCGCCGGCGAAATTGATGGTCATCGTGTTCGCAATCGTGGTCGGCACGCGATAGCTGCCGAGCGTAAGCCCGCGGTCCGCCGCGATCTCCGGCGTCACCCCGAGCGCACGCGCCGCCATCTCGACCGCCATGCCGGGCACCGGCCTGCCGTCGACCGCGAAGGTCAGCGGCACGCGCCGCACGACACCGTCGGGGTCGCTGTAGACATTGAGCAGGCGAATATTGCGCGCGCCGCCGACCGCGATGCGCTGGCCCGCCGCCGGCACGACCGGCTCGGCGCCATGCTGGACCTCGCCGAGCACGATCTTGCCGTCACGCGCCGGAAGCGCGAGCGCGCGCAGGAAGTCGCGATCGAAGCCGCGCAGATGCGCGCCGAGCGTCCCATCGTCGAACGGGATCGCGGATTCCTCGATCGAGGTCGGCAGCACGATGTCGAAACCGACCACGCGCGCGCCCCCGGCGACAGTCGCGTCGACCACCCGGCCGATCTCGCGCGTCCAGGCGACGGTCGGCGAGCCCCGGAACGGCGGCGTGCGATAGGTTGCCTCATCGAGCGCGATCACGACCGTCGGCGAGGAGGCGGGATCGTGGCGCGCACCGAGCGTGCGCCAGCGTAGCGCGGTGAGCGTGTCGATCGAGAGGCCGCGCAGCGGATCGAGCAGCGGCGACGCCGCGAGCAACGCGGCCACCAGCGCGACGACGATGGCCGCGACCGCGTCCCGCCGGCTGATCCTCTGCATCGGCCGGGCGCAGGCGCGATCAGCTCAGGGAATCGAGCCGCAGCATGCGGCCGACGATCGGGGTGCGGCCCGCCTTGGCGCCGGGATCGACCTGAAAGACGAATTGATGGGTCCCGACGATGATGCGGTACACGCCGCCCGCCACGAGCGCCTTTCCGCCGTCGGCGAAATCGAACGTGGCCGGCGGCTTCTTGGCGATCTTCACTACCTGGCGGTCGCCGGCCGCGTCGAGCCGCTCGATGATCAGCGTGCCGCCGCCCTTCATCTCCACGATCGGCGAGGCGCCGTAGAGCGTGAACTGCGGCTTCGGCGCCGGCTTGATCGGCGGGCGGCCGCGCAGCACGAGGCCCGCCGCCTGATCGGCCTGCTGCACGGTGAGCAGCATCTTGCCGGCGTCGCATGCGACGGTGCTGCGCTCGACCTGGCCCGACTGCACGTCGCTCTTGTCGACGCCGACCGTGATCGTGCCGCCGCTGATCTTCTCACGCACGCATGACTTCATGTAACCGAGCACGATCGAATCCTGCGGAGCGAGCCGGATGACCTTGCCGGCGTCGACATAGTCCATGAATCCGACGCCGGCGGAATGGCCGGTCACCTCCTCGACCACGGCGACCGGCCCCTGCGCGGCGGCCGGGACCGCAAAGGCCAGTGTCCCGCCGATCAGGGCCACATACGAGATCGCTGTCATCCTAGAGTCTCCGCAGACCGCGGCCATCATAGCATGGCAACCCCAGGGCCGCACCGTGAAGTGGCTCACGGCGCGCAAATGTCCTTGCGCGCGAAGTCTGCAACGCGTGCTGCCGCGCCAGCGGGGCCGCGCGGCTATTGGGCGGGGAAGAGCGCGTGGAAGGACGCGCTTCGGCTGGAATCGGCTTCGACGCGTTGGACCGTGAATGCGGCGAGCGTCGCGCCCGCGAGCACGCGTTGCGCCGGCAGCGTGATGCTCATCGGATCGACCAGGCGGCCGTCGACGCGCACCTCGTAGTGCAGGTGCGGGCTGATCGCGATGCCGGTCGAGCCGACCGAGCCGATCACCTCACCGCGCTCGACCGCAACGCCGGGCGCTAGGCCGCTCGCGATCTTGAACAGATGCGCGTAGGTGGTCTCGTAACCGCCGCTGTGGCGCACGCGCACGGTCTCGCCGTAGCCGTCGCTCCAGCCGGCCGTCTCGACCGTGCCAGCGCCGGCGGCAAAAATCGGGGTGCCGAGCGGCGCCTGCCAGTCGACGCCGGTGTGCATGCGCGTATAGCCGAGGATCGGATGGCGCATCAGGCCGAACGGCGAGTTCAGCCAGCCGTCGCGCAGCGGCCGCCGGATCATCAGCTTGTCGGCGCTGCGCCCGCTTCGATCGAAGTAGTCGACGCCGCCGCCGGGCGTCGCAAAGCGATAGAAGCCCTCGATCTGCCCGCCGAACGTCAGCGAGGCGAACACGATACCCGACCCGGGCTGCTGCTTGGCGTCATCCGTGACGACGACGAAGCCGTCGCCCGGGTGCGCCACGCGCCGCAGGTCGATGTCGTCGGCAAAGATGCGGATCATGGCGTCGACGACGGGTGGCGCGATGCCATCGCGTTTCGCCGCGGCGCGAATGCGCTCCTCGATCCGGCCATATTTGGCAAGCTCGTCGGGGTCGTCCGCCGCGTTCAGGCCGGCGGCCGCGTATGAGGCCGTGTGTACCGGCTGGGCGAACGCGAGCACGGCCACGCCGCTCAGCGCGAGCAGGATGGACGCAAGACCAAGGCGGGCGGCCGTCGGTGATTCGCGCCGCATGATGCTCCCCCGTGCAATGGCGTCGAGCGATTGTGAGCGGCGCAATATGGCTGGAGTGCGGCGCCCGCCATGAACCTTTCGCCTGCCGGACGCGACACATTCCGGCGCGCGGACGGCTGTCGCCGCGGCGCCCGCGCGGTCGCGCCGGCCGCGATCAGGAGTGCCCATGATCAGCACCGACCCGTCGGGTGCACCATCTTCGCGCGCGTTGCGCGCCACGTTCATCGTGGCAGGAGTCGTTCTCCTCGCGCTATGGGGCGCGAGCGCCCTTCCGATTGTCGACAACTGGAACAATCCGAACGAGGACGGCTTCGACGCGATCCCGGTATTCTACGCGTCGCTCACCGTGCTGCCGATCGGCCTCGTCGTGCTGGCGGGCGCGATCCAGGGGAGCGCGAGCAGCATGCGGCGGGCACGCGGCGGCCTCATCGCGGCGGCTGTCGTGCTCGGCATCCTGGTGCTTTTCCTCGGGTTCATGCAGCTTGCGACCGTCATGAACTGGGGCTGACGCCCGGCGCAATCACGACGAAACCACCTGCCACGCCAGCGTTTCCCCGCCGCGATAGATCAAGGCGCGCTCGTCGGGCCCCGCGACCTTCACCTCCTCGGGCGCAACCCACGGCTTCTTTTCCAGCGTGATCGTCGCCTCGTTCGGCGGCAGCCCGTAATGCGCCGGGCCGTTGAGCGAGGCGAACTTCTCCAGCGTGTCGAGCGCGTTCTCTTCCTCGAAGGTCTTGGCGTAGCTCGCCAGCGCGACCGGTGCGTTGAAGATGCCGGGGATGCCGTTGAGCGCGAGCTTCTTCGCCACCGGATGCGGCGCCGAGTCGGTGCCGAGGAAATAGCAGGCCTCGCCCGACGTCGCGGCCTTGCGCAAGGCCTGGCGGTCGCGCTCGGTCTTGATGACGGGCATCACGTACATGTAGGGCTTGAGCCCCCAGCCGAACCAGTCGGTGCGGGTCAGCTCCATGTGATAGGGCGTGATGGTGCCGCCCACCTGGGGCGCGTGCGCGCGCACGAAGTCGACGCCTTCCTTCGAGGAGAGATGCTCGAGGATCATCTTCAGCCCGGGAAACTCGCGCGTCCAGGACCTGAGATACTTGTCGAGAAACGATGCCTCGCGGTTGAAGATGTCGACCGACGGATCGACGTCCTCGCCGTGCATGAGGAAGCGCATGCCGATCTTCTCCATGCGCGCCAGCACCGGCTTGATCCGGCGATAGTCGGTGACGCCGGCGGCCGAATTGGTGGTGGCGTTCGCCGGATAGAGCTTGACGCCGGTGAACACGCCCTCGCGAAAACCGCGCTCGACGTCGTCCGGATCGGTGTCGTCGGTGAGATAGCAGGTCAGCAGCGGCTTGAACGTCGAGCCCTTGGGCAGCGCCGCCATGACCCGCGCGCGATACGCGATCGCATCCGCGGTGGTGCGCACCGGCGGAATGAGGTTGGGCATCAGGATGGCGCGGCCGAAGTGCCTCGCCGTGAACGGCAGCGTCGCTTTCAGCATCTCGCCGTCGCGCACATGCAGATGCCAGTCGTCCGGCTTGCGAATGGTGAGGCGGGTGGTCATTTGCGAAGCTCTTTCACACGCTCGGTACCAGCGCTCCCTCTCCCCGCAGGGGAGAGGGAGGGGTGAGGGGCCCTATGTATTTCATATGATGCACCGAGCGCCCCTCACCCGACGCGCTTCGCGCGTCGACCTCTCCCCTCCGGGGAGAGGTGAAGATCAAGCGTTCCCCTCGCGCGCCGCGCCATGGCCGGCGATGCGGCCGAACACGGTGCCCGACATCAGGCCGGTGCCGCCCGGATAGTTGAAGTAGAAGATGCCGCCGACCAGCTCGCCCGCCGCGTAGAGGCCGGGAATCGGGCTCATGTCGCCGTCGATCACCTGGCCGGTGTCGGGGTCGATGCGCACCCCGCCGAACGTGAAGCTGATGCCGCAGCCGACCTGGTAGGCCTCGAACGGCGGCTCGTCGATGGTGTTCGCCCAGTTCGACTTGTTGATCGGCAGCCCGACCGTGCAGCGGCCGTCCTTGACGTTGGGATTGAACGGCACGTCCTTCTTCACCGCCGCGTTGTAGCGCTTGATCTCGTCGACGAAGCCCTGCGGGTCGACGCCCTCGAGCTTCTTCGCCAGTTCCTCGATGGTGCTCGCCGACTGCTTGGTCACGCGCTTGATGCGATATTCGTCGCGCAGCATCGGGATGATCTTCTTGTCGAAGATCTGCCAGGCGAAATTGTTCGGTTGGTTGAGGATGACGCGGCCGTATTTCGCGTAGGTGTAGTTGCGGAAGTCGGCGCCCTCGTCGACGAAGCGGCGGCCCGTGGCATTCACCATGATGCCCCACGGGTACGAGTGCTTCTGGAAATTGTCGCCGACCGAGAGGTCGCCGAACTCGGGCGCGTTGTAGTCCCAGCCGACCGCGTGGCAGCCCGACCAGTTGCCGTAGGACGAGGCGCCGATCTCCAGCGCCATGCGGATGCCGTCGCCGGTGTTGTAGGGCGTGCCGCGCACCTTCGCGAGCTCCCAGCCGGGACCGAGATAGCGGGTGCGCATCTCGGCGTTCGACTCGAAGCCGCCGCACGCGATCACGATCGAGCGTGCCTTGATGTCCTCGAGCTTGCCGTCCGCCTTGACGCGCAGGCCGGACACCACCTGGCCGTCATAGAGGAGCGAGATGGCGCGCACGCCGTAGCGGATGTCGATGCCCTGCTTTTCCGCGAGCTTGAGGTGCTGGTCGATCAGGCCGGGCCCGCCGCCCCACGCCTCGACCGTGAGGCCGCCCCAGAACTTGAACTTGCCGTCGATCTTGTAGGCCTGCCGGCCCCAGATCGGCGCAAACTTCATCCCCTTGGCGTGCAGCCAGCGCATGGCGTCGCGCGAGCGGCTGACCAGCCGGTCGCACAGCTCGCCGTCGGTGCGGTATTGCGTGACGCGGAACATGTCGTCGAAGAACTGGTCGCTCGTGTAGGTGCCGAAGTCGCTGCGCGCGATCTCGTCGGGGGTGAGATCCGGCATGATCGCGGTGAGATCGTCGACGGCGTCATAGACGCAGCGGAACGCGCCCGCGGTGAAGCGCGAATTGCCTCCCATCAGCTCCTTGGGCGCGCGCTCGACCATGAGCACCTTGGCGCCCTTTTCGCGCGCCGCCAGCGCGGCGCAAAACGCGGCGTTGCCGGCGCCGACCACGACCACATCCCAACGCTGATCCGCCACGTCGCTCCTCCGGAACTTGTGTTGCGCGCCACGCCTGCGATCATTGCGGGCATCCACGTCTTTCAACATGTGCAATGGAGAAAGGCGTGGATGGCCGGGACAAGCCCGGTCATGACGAAGTAAGGTTTTCTTCGGCCAGCCGTCCCGGCCAGTCAAGGGGCGAGACGAGAGCGTGGAGATGGCGATGAGGCGATATGGGTCGTGGAAGGTTGCGGCGCTCGCCGCGGCGTGGCTGGCGCTCTGCGGCGCGCCCTGCGTGGCGCAAGGCTTTCCCGATCGGCCGATCAAGCTGATCATGCCCTATGCGCCGGGCGGCATCATCGACTTCACGGGCCGCAAGGTCGCGCAATATCTTTCCGCGGCGCTCGGCCAGCCGGTGGTGCCGGAGAATCATCCGGGCGCCGGCGGCATGCTCGGCACGAGCCTCGTCGCGCACGGGACGCCGGACGGCTACACCATCGTGATCATGGACCCGGCGATCGTCATCAACCCGACGCTGCAGCCGAGCGTGCCTTACGATCTGTTCAAGCAGCTCACCACGGTGTCGATCATCACCAGCTCGCCCGAGGTGCTCGTGGTGGCGCCGCAGCTGCCGATCAAGTCGGTGGCCGAGTTCATCGCCTACGCCAAGGCCAATCCGGGCAAGCTCAACTACGGCTCGGCCGGCGTCGGCACCACGCCGCATCTCGCCGCCGCGCTCTTTCAGCAGCGCACCGGGATCGACACGATCCACGTGCCGTACCGCGGCATCGGCCAGATCTTTCCCGACCTGATGTCGAACAAGATCCAGTTCGCATTCTCCAGCATCGCCGGCGCACTGCCGTTCACCCAGGACAACCGCATCCGCGCCTTGGCGACCACGGGCGTGAAGCGCGCCGCCGTCTATCCCGACCTGCCGACCGTGGCCCAGGCGGGCGTCAAGGGCTTCTCGGTCGATCTCTGGCTCGGCATCTTCACCACCGCCGGCACGCCGCCCGACGTGCTCGCCAGGCTCAACACGGCGATCAACGACAAGGTGCTGAAGAACCCGGACTTCAAGACCGCGGTCGCCAAGTTCGGCATCGAGCCGCGCGGCACCAGCCTCGACGAGGGCGCCGCGACGCTCAAGGCCGAGTACGAGATGTGGAAGAAGGTGGTCGCCGAGGCGAACATCAAGCTGCAGTGAGCCACCGTAGGGTGGCCTGCGCGCAGCGCAGCCCACGCGGTGCGCGGGTGGGCAACCGCGAGGATGCGGTTGCCCACCCTACGGATCCGCGAGACAATATCTGCATCCCAGCGAGGTGAAACCCATGTCCTCCACTTTCATCCAGACACCGACCGAGGGCACCGTTTCGTATCGCGGCCTGCGCGGCTGGCTCGACGAGGTGCAGAAGATGGGCGAGCTCCTGCACGTCAACGGCGCCCATTGGGACGCCGAGATGGGCGCGGTCACGCAGATGCTCACCGAGAAGAGCAACAACACCGCGCCCGCCATCCTGTTCGACGAGGTGCCGGGCTATCCGAAGGGCTTCCGCACGCTGTACGGCCATTTCTCCTCGATCCGCCGCGTCGCGCTGACACTCGGCCTGCCGCTCAAATACGAGCGCAAGGTCGACATCGTGCAGCGCTATCACCGGCGCATGCAGGACATGAAGCTCGTCCCGCCGCGCTTCGTGAAGGACGGGCCGATTTTACAGAATGTGTTCGAGGGCGACGCGGTCGACGTGCTCAAATTCCCGGTGCCGCGCCATCACGAGAAGGACACGGCGCGCTTCATCGGCACCGCCGATTGCGTGATCACCCAGGATCCGGACTCGGGCTGGTTCAATCTCGGCGCCTATCGTAGCCAAGTCTATGACGGCAAGACCGTCGGCTGCCAGATCACCGAGGGCAAGCACGGGCGCATCCATCGCGACAAGAATTTCGAGCGCGGCCAGCCGATGAAAGTGGTGATCCTGTGCGGCCAGGACCCGCTGCTCTTCCTGCTCGCCTCGAGCCCGCTGCCGGAGATCAGCGAGTACGACATCGCGGGCGGCCTGCGCGGCGAGCCGATCGACTGCATCCGCGGTCCGTTCACCGGCTTTCCGATCCCGGCCGATTGCGAGATCGCCATCGAGGGCGAGACCGTGCCGGGCCAGGTCCTGAAGGAAGGGCCGTTCGGCGAGTGGATGGGCTACTACTCGGACGACACGGTGCCGCGGCCCTATGTCAACGTGAAGACCATCCTCTATCGCAACGATCCGATCCTGTGCTGCGCGCCGCAGCACAAGCCGGTCGACGAGACCGGGCTGCTCAAGGGGATCGCCGGCGCGGCGCAGATCTGGCGCGCGCTCGACGCCTGCGGTGTGCCCGAGGTGCTCGGCGTGTGGAACCACGAGGCCGGTCCGGCGACGCGCTTCACCGTGATCCAGATCCGCCAGCGCTATCCCGGCCACGCGCGCCAGGCGCTGCACGTGGCGGCGGCGTGCCAGGGCGGCGCCTATGCGGGCAAGTGGACCGTGGTGGTCGACGACGACGTCGACGCGGGCGAGCTCGACCAGGTGCTGTGGGCGATGTGCACGCGGTTCGATCCCAAGACCGACATCGACCTGATCCAGAAGGCCTGGGCGTCGAAGCGCGACCCGCTCTACCTGCCGGGCAATTTCAACAACCGCATCCTCGTCGACGCCTGCATCCCCTACGACAAGAAGCTCGCCGGCACCTTCCCGGTGGTGGTCGACGTCAGCGGCGATCTGCGCGGGCGACTGCGGGCGAAATTTCCGCATATCTTCCCGCCGATGTGATCATGGGGGAAAGAGATGGCCGACTCTCAACATCGTCATGCCCGGGCTCGTCCCGGGCATCCACGTCTTGGCCGCACGGCAAGAAAGTCGTGGATGGCCGGGACAGGCCCGGCCATGACGCGGATGGGCCTGCGTATGCTCGCAACCGCCGCGCTCGTGGCCGCGTTTGCCGGCAGCGCCCGCGCCGACAGCGTCGCCGACTTCTACCGCGGCAAGACCGTGACGCTGGTCATCGGCTACAGCGTCGGCGGCGGCTACGACCTTTATGGGCGGCTGCTTGCGCGCCATATCGGTAAGTACATTCCGGGCCAGCCGAATGTCGTGGCGCAGAACCGCGAAGGGGCGGGGAGCCTGCGTGCCGCGATCTACATCTACAACGCGGCGCCGAAGGACGGCACGGTGTTCGGCACATTCTCGCGCAGCATGGCGGTCGCGCCGCTGCTCGAGGGGGCGCCGTTCGACGCTTCCAAGTTCAGCTGGCTCGGCTCGATCTCGACCGACGTCAACGTGTGCGTGACGTGGAAGTCGTCGCCGATCAAGACATGGGACGACATGCTGGCGAAGCCCTTCACCATGGGCGGCCTCGGCGCTGGCGCCGATCCGGACATCTTCGCGCTGATGTTCAAGAACGTGTTCGGCGCGAAGCTCAAGCTGGTCAGCGGCTATCCGGGCACCAATGACGTCGCCCTCGCGATGGAGCGCGGCGAGGTCGCCGGCATGTGCGGGCTGTCGTGGTCGACCATGAAGACGCGGCACGGCGACTGGCTCGCAGCCAACAAGGTCAACATCCCGGTGCAGGCCGGGCTGCACAAGGAGGCGGAGATCGCCAACGTGCCGGGCGTCATGGATCTCGTGAAGACGCCCGAGCAGACGCAGATCGTGCGGTTGATCCTGGCGAGCCAGGAGATGGCCCGCCCGTTCGCGGCTCCGCCCGGCATCCCGGATGACCGCAAGCGCGCCCTGGTCGAGGCGTTCGTCAAAACCATGAAGGACCCGGATTTCCTCGCCGACGCCGCCAAAATGAAGGCCGACGTCAATCCGGTGAGCGCCGCCGCGATCGAGAGCCTGCTTGTCGACGTCTACAAGACCCCGAAGGACGTGGTGACGAAGGCGGCGAAAGCGACGACACCGTGAGTGAGGCGGGCACTGCGCCTGCGCTCCCCTCACCCCGCGAGCGAAGCTCGTGGCGGGGAGGGGTCAGGGGTGGGGGACAGCCACGAACACGGAGCAAGCGTAGTCCCCTCACCCCGTCCACCGTCGCTACGCGACGGCGGCCGACCCTCCCCGCCAACGGGCGGGAGGGTAAGGGGCCGTGCCTCGCGGTTAGTTCATGCCTCCCCTGATCGGCTCCTCTATTCCCCGCATCGAGGACGAGGCGCTGCTGCGCGGGCGCGGGCGCTTCGTCGACGATCTCGCGGTCCCCGGCCTCCTGCAGGCTGCGTTCGTGCGCAGTCCGCATCCGCATGCGTTGATCCGCGCCGTCTCGACAGCGGCCGCGGCGGCGCTGCCAGGCGTGCATGCGGTGCTCACCCTCGACGACCTCGCGCCGGTGCTGGCGCAGCGGCGCATGATCCGCCGCTCCTACGCCGGCAACCTGTCCGACACGCTGTGGCCCTTTGCGCTCGCGGACCGCGAGGTGTCCTATGTGGGCGAGCCGGTCGCCCTCGTGGTCGCGGACAGCCGCTACGTCGCCGAGGACGCTGCCGCGCTCGTGGCGGTCGACTACGAGATGCTTGCGGCGGCCGCAGACTGCCGCGCGGCGCTGCGGCCGGGCGCGCCGCCGGTGCGGCGCGAGCTTGCCTCGAACAATATCGCGTCGTTCAAGGTGAGCTATGGCGACGTCGTGGCGGCGTTCGCGAAGCCCAGCCACGTTGTGCGCACCGAGCTGTGGCAGCACCGCGGCGCCGGCCATCCGATCGAGGGCCGCGGCATCCTGGCCGAGCACCACGGCACCGACGCCGCCGTCACGGCGTGGGCCTCGACGCAGAAGGCGCACGATCTCTGCAACTCGCTCAACGCCTGCGTCCGTCTCGACGACGTTCGCCTGCGCGTCGCGACGCCGGACGTCGGCGGCGGTTTTGGGCCGAAGCTGTGCGTCTATTCGGAGGACGTTGCGGTCGTCGCGGCGGCGCGGCTCATCGGGCGCTCGATCAAGTGGGTCGAGGACCGGCGCGAGCATTTCACCAATGCGGCGCAGGAGCGCGACCAGTACTGGTCGCTCGAGATCGCGCTCGATGCGGACGCAAGGATCCTCGGCATCCGCGGCCGCCTGCTGCACGACCAGGGCGCCTACGCGCTGCAAGACGTCAACCAGCCGTACAACTCCGCCAAGGCGCTGACCGGCCCCTATGTGGTGCCGGCGCTGCACATGGACATCGCGGTCGCCGCCACCAACAAGACGCCGGTGTCGTCGGTGCGCGGTGCCGGCTATCCGCAGGCGTCGTTCGCGATGGAGCGGCTGCTCGATGCGGTCGCGCGCGAGCTCAACCTCGATCGCGCCGAGCTGCGCCGCCGCAATCTCATCCCGGCCGACAAGATGCCGTATCCGCTCCCGCTCAAGGAGCGCTCGGGCGCCGCCGTCGAGTACGACAGCGGCGATTACCCGGCCTGCCAGGCCGAGGTGCTCAAGGCGGCCGCGTGGGAGGATTTCCCGCAGCGGCAGCAGGCGGCGCGCGCCGAGGGCCGCCATATCGGCATCGGACTCGCGCACGCGCTCAAGGGCACTGGCCGCGGGCCGTTCGAGTCGGGGATCGTGCGGGTCGCGCCGTCGGGGCGGGTCTCGGTGCTCACCGGCGCTGCCGCGATGGGGCAGGGGCTCAAGACCGCGCTCGCGCAGATCTGCGCGCAGGAGCTCGGCATCAAGGCGCAGGACGTGCGCGTGGTCGCGGGCGACACCGCCGCGGTCGCGGTCGGCCTCGGCGGCTTCGCCAGCCGGCAGACCGTCACGGCCGGCTCCTCGGTGCTGCTCGCCGCGCGCGCGGTGCGCGACAAGGCAAAGAAGCTCGCGAGCCATCTGCTCGAAGCGGGCGAGCACGATCTCGAAGTGGTCGATGGTGCCGTGCGCGTCGTCGGCGCGCCCAAGCTCGCGGTCGGCCTCGGTGAATTGTCGCGCGTGCTGCAGGGCGCGCCCGGCTACGGCTTTCCGGACGGCCTCGATCCCGGGCTCGATGCCAACGTCAACCATCGGCTCGATGCGCTCGCCTACGCCAATGCGTGCCACGTCGCCGAGGTCGAGGTCGATATCGAGACCGGCGGCGTGCGCATTCTGCGCTATTGCGCGATCCAGGATTCCGGCACGCTGATCAATCCCATGATGGTGACCGGCCAGGTCGAGGGCGGCATCGCGCACGGCCTCGGCAACGCGCTGTACGAATGGATGGTCTATGACGCGGGCGGCCAGCCGATGACGACGACGTTTGCCGAATACCTGCTGCCCGGCGCGACCGAGGTGCCGATGATCGAGGCGCTGTTCAAGCAGACGCCGTCGCCGCTCAATCCGCTCGGCGCCAAGGGCGCCGGCGAGGTCGGCACGATTCCCGCCGCCGCCGCCGTGATCGCCGCGGTCGAGGACGCGCTTACGCCGTTCGGCGTGCGCATCGCGCAGACCCCGCTGCCGCCGCAGAAGATTTTGCAGCTGATCGCAGAAGCGAAGCGATGATCGTCATTGCGAGACCTGCGCAGCAGGTCGAAGCAATCCCGATCCGCAGGTGTATGCCGACCGCGATTGCTTCGCTGCGCTCGCAATGACAAAAGAGGGCGAACCGCGTGGAGCATCGCCATGGAATTCGACAACACCTTCGAGGTGCCGCTGCCGCCGGAGCAGGCTTGGCCGTTGCTCATGGACGTCCAGCGCATCGCGCCGTGCATGCCGGGCGCGCAGCTGACCGAGGTGGTCGACAAGACGACCTACAAGGGGAACATCGGCGTGCGGCTCGGCCCGGTGGCGCTGACCTTCGCGGGGCTGGTCAAGTTCGAGGAGATCGACGATGCCAATCGCACTGCGCGCGTGAAGGCGCAGGGCACCGACGCCAAAGGGCGCGGCGGCGCCAATGCGGCGGCATCGTTCCGTATGGAGCCGACCGCCGCCGGCTCCAAGGTGCTGGTGCACACGGACCTCACCCTCTCGGGCGCGGTCGCGCAGTATGGCCGCGGCGTCGGCATGATTCAGGCGACCGCCGCGCAGCTGATGAAGCAGTTTGCCGAGAACCTGAAGAAGCAGCTGGCGGCGACGCCGGTCTCTACCGCCGCGCCTGTTGCGACGAGCACTGCGCCGCCATCAGCGCCACCAGCGGTTCAACAGCCGGCGGCTCCCGCCGCCAAGCCGATCTCAGGCTTCTCGCTGATGGCGCGGGTGATCCGGGACGCGATCGTGCAGCTCTTTCGCGGCGGCGCGAGCTAGACGCGCATATCCCGGCGAAGTGGAGGCCGGTTCGCCGATAAGGATATGCGCAAACTAAAGAGACGCCCGCGCCGGCGGCAGCACCGGCGCCCCCGGCGCCTGCAGGCGCTTCGCCGCATCGAGCGCCGCGTTGACGATGCCCTGATAGCCGGTGCAGCGGCAAAGGTTGCCGGAAATCGCGATGCGCACTTCCTGCTCGGTCGGGTTCGGGTTGTCGCGCAGGAACTCGAGCAGGGTCGTCAGCATGCCGGGCGTGCAGAAGCCGCATTGCAGGCCGTGATTGTCGCGGAAGGCTTCCTGCAGCGGGTGCAGCTCGGTCTCGTTCGGCGCGATGCCCTCGACGGTCAGGATCTCGTGGCCGTCCGCCTGCACGGCGAGCATCAGGCAGGAGCGCGCCGAGCGGCCGTCGAGCAGGATCGTGCAGGCGCCGCACACGCCGTGCTCGCAGCCGAGGTGCGTGCCGGTCAGCCCGAGATAATGGCGGATGAAGTCGGCGAGCGTGACGCGGACCTCGACCTCCTTCTCGTAGCGCTTGCCGTTGACGGTGAGCGTCACGGTGCGTTTGAGCTCGCTCATGCGGGTTCCTAATGCAGCTTGGCGGCGACCGGCTGGCCGATGCGCGGGACGGCTTTTTCCAGCGCGCGGCGCGACAGCACGGCGGCGAGATGCTGGCGGTAGCTCGCCGGCGCGTGAATGTCCTCGATCGCCTCGATCGCGCGGCAGCTTTCGCACGCCTGGCGCATCAGGTCGGGGGTCGGCACGTTGCCGACCAGCGCCTGCTCGACCGCGCGCGCGCGCACCGGCGTCACCGCGGCGCCGCCGATCGTCACCGAGGCACGCTTGATCTTGCCGCCGCCGTCCGCTTCGAGCAGCACCGCCGCCGACGTGATGGCGAAATCGCCGTGCCGGCGCGAGAACTCGACGAAGGCGTAGCCGTGCCCGGCCGGCCAGGGCGTGAAGCGCACGGCGGTCAAGATCTCGTTCGGCTCGATCGCGGTCGTCATGTAGGCGACCGGGAAGTCGGCAAAGGCGATCTCCCGCGGACCGTTCGGCCCGGTGACGACGACGGTTGCGTCATAGGCGGCGCCGAGCGTGACCAGCTCGGCAGCCGGATCGAGGTGGCAGAGCGAGCCGCCGATGGTGCCGCGGTTGCGCGTCTGGCGATGGCCGATCTGCTGGATCGCCTCCTGCATCAGCGGCAGCCTGGTGCGGATCAGGTCGGAGAACTCGAGCTCGCACTGGCGCGTCATTGCGCCGATCTCGATCGCGCCGCCGGCCTCGCGAATATAGGAGAGGCCGTCCACGCGGTTGAGGTCGATCACGTGGTCGGGCTGCACGTAGCGCATGTTGAGCATGGGCATCAGCGACTGGCCGCCGGCGAGAACCTTGGCGTTCTCCAGCCGTCCGAGCAGGCCGATCGCGTCGGCGACGGTGCGGGGATCGTAATAGCGGAAGGGCGGCGGCTTCATCGGCAAGGACCAGTGGACCAACCAGTGGATCGGCGAGCGCCCGGAGTATAAGGAATGCCTGCCGCCGGGCAACCCGTGCGAACAATGCGGGGAGAGCTGTCATGCGCCATGCCGTCGTAGCGATCGGGGCGACAGTGGCACTCGCCCTATGCGCAACGGCGGCGCGCGCCGATCCGGTTGCGGACTTCTATCGCGGCCGCACCGTGACGCTGGTCATCGGCTATTCGGCCGCGGGCGGCTACGACACCTATGCGCGGGTGGTCGCGCGCCATCTCGGCGACCACATTCCCGGCCACCCGGCCATCCTGCCGCAGAACATGGAGGGCGCCGGGAGCCTGCGCGCCGCGAACTGGCTCTACAACGCGGCCGCGAAGGACGGCAGCGTGATCGGCATGGTGGCGCGCGGCATGGCGATGGAGCCGCTGATCGGTCGCAGCCACGCCCAGTTCGACTCGCGCAAATTTTCCTGGATCGGCAGCGGCACCAACGAGGTCTCGACCTGCGTGACCTGGCATGCGTCGCCGGTGAAGACCTGGGGCGATGCGCTGAAGACGCCCTTTACGGTCGGCGGCGAAGGCTCCGGCTCCGATCCGGACGTGTTCGCCACCATCATGCGCAACGTGTTCGGCCTGAAGCTGCGCCTCGTCAGCGGCTATCCGGGCACGGCCGAGCTCACGCTCGCGATCGAGCGCGGCGAGGTCGACGGCCGCTGCGGCTGGTCGTATTCGAGCCTCCTGCAGCAGCATCCCGACTGGGTCGCCAAGAAGCAGGTGAACATCCTGGTGCAGCTCGCGCTGACCAAGAGCCCTGAGCTGCCCGACGTGCCGCTCATCGCCGACTTCGCCACCACCGATCGGCAGCGCCAGATCTTGCGGCTCGTGTTCAGCCGGCAGGCGATGGCGCGGCCGTTCCTCGCGCCGCCCGGCATTCCACCCGAGCGCAAGCAAGCGCTGCGCGCCGCGTTCGACGCAACCATGCGGGATCCCGCCTTTCTCGCCGAGGCGAAGCAGCGCGGCCTCGAGGTCAATCCCGTAAGCGGCGCCGAGATCGACAAGCTGATCGCAGCGCTTTATCAGACGCCGGCGGATATCATCGCCGAAGTGCGCGACAGCATCGCGCCGGGCGCGAAGTAGAAATCCCTCCTAACGTCCTCCGGGAATCACGACCGTGGCCAAAAAAATTCCGCTGACCCTCGCCTGCGGCGACTACGAGATCATTCGCGCCTTGAAGGAAGGCCAGATCGAGCCGGACGGCATCGACCTCACGGTGCTGACCGAGATGGACTCGACCACCCGGCACTGGCGCTTCATCCGCAACCGCGACTTCGACCTCGCCGAGACCTCGGCCTCGTCCTACATCGTGGCGAAAGACCGCGGCGAGCCGGTCACGGCATTACCGGTCTTCCTGCATCGCCGCTTCCGCCACGGCTTCGTGTTCATCAACACGACCAAGGGCATCAAGTCGCCGAAGGACCTGATCGGCCGAAAGGTCGGCATCAAGTCCTTCCTCGTCACCGCCGGCCACTGGATGCGCGGCATCCTCGAGCACGAGTACGGCGTGCCGCACAAATCGCTGCACTATTTCGCCGAGCTCGACGAGGACGTCGACTTCACGCCGCCCGCTGATCTGAACATCACGCGGCTGCCGCACGACAGGTCGGTGGAGAAGATGCTCGCCGAGGGCGAGCTCGACGCCGTGATCCATTCGAGCATCATCAAGCCGCTCGCGACGCGCGACCCGCGCGTCGCCCGCCTGTTTCCCGATTTCAAGGCCGAGGAGATCGCCTACTACAAGAAGACCGGCATCTTCCCGATCATGCACGTGATGGGCATCAAGCAGGAGATCGTCGACAAGCATCCCTGGGTGCCGATCAACCTGTTCCAGGCCTTCCAGCGCGCCAAGGCCATCGCCATGGCGCGCATGGCCAACCCGCGCATCGTGCCGCTCGCCTGGTACCTTGAGGCCTGGGAGGAGCAGGAGGAGATTCTGGGCCCCGACCCGTGGGAATACGGCCTCGGCGAGCGCAATCGGCACAACGTCGAGACGCTCGCCGGCTACTCGCACGAGCAAGGCCTGACCCGGCGGCGCCTGAGTGCCGACGATCTGTTCGTCAGCGTCTTTCAGGGCCGCAAGCGCGGCGACGAGTTTCGGATTTGAGGCAAGCGTCATTGCGAGGCGGCCTACGGCCGCCGAAGAGCGATCTCGATCCGCAGACGCATGCGCGAGCGGAGCGAGATTGCTTCGCTTCGCTCGCAATGACGTGTATTCGAGCTATCGTCGCCAAAAAATTGTACTACCATCCGCGGGTCGCTTCTCTCACAGGGGACCCCCGATGAAAAATCCCTACCTGTTCGACCTCGCCAAATCCAAGCCCCTCGTCAGGAAGAAGGGCGGCACCGTGCGCGGCGCCGACGAGAAGGTGTTTCCGGTTCTGAAGCACCAGAAGGGCGCGATGTTCCTGGTCATCCTCGAGCCCGGCGGCATCCGCGAGCCGCACTGGCATCCGAACGCCTGGGAATTCGACTACTGCATCTCCGGCAAGGCGCGCATGTCGGTCGTCGCGCCCGACAACACGTGGCAGCTCTTCGACGTGAAGCCCGGCCAGGCCGCCTTCGTGCCGCAGGGCTATTTCCACTATTTCGAGAACATCGGCGCCGACAAGCTGCACTTCCTCGTCGTGTTCAACGACAGCGCCGCCGAGGTCGACGACGATATCGGCCTCTCGGTGTCGATCGGCGGCGTGCCGCGCCACGTGCTCGCCGCGACCTTCGGCGTGCCGGAGTCCGTGTTCGAGCGGATTCCGAAGCTGCACAAGGAAGTGGTGATCACGTCGGCGCGGTGAGCCGTAGCGATGCGTAGCCCGGATGGAGCGAAGCGCAATCCAGTGCCCACCCTGCCACGGGCGACCGTGGTGAGGCTTACCGCGCATTTCGCTTCGCTTCATGCGGGCTACGACTACGACGCCTACGCCGCCGTCTCGCGCTCCATCGCGACCTCCGCCTTGAGGCTGTCGAGGTCGCGGTAGATCGACGCGACCGCGAGCGTGCGGCCGCCAAGTCGGTAGCGCAGCACGCAGTCCTTGGCGGCGATATCGCCGTCGATCGCGATCTCGTCCCACTTTTCCGCGTGGCCGACATAGTTGATCGGCACGTCGTAATGCTGGCTCCAGAAGAATGGCACCGCCGCGAAGCGCTCGCGCCGTCCCAGGATGTTGAGCGCCGCCGTCTGGCCCTGGCGCTCGGCGACCACCCAATGCTCGACGCGGATGCGCTCGCCGGTGTGCGGATCGGGCCAGCGCGCGATGTCGCCGGCGGCGCAGATCTCGGGCGCGCTGGTCGCCAGATAGGCGTCGACCGTCACGCCGCGATCGAGCGCGAGGCCTGCCTGCTCGGCGAGCGCGACGCGCGGGCGCACACCGACGCCGGCGACGACCAGGTCGGCCGCGAGGGTGCCGCCGCTCTTCAGCATGACGCGTTGACCGTCGATCGCACTGGGGCTGTCTTCCAGATGGAATACGACGCCATGTTCTTCATGCAGCGCGCGCACGAAATCGCCGAGCTGCGGCCCGAGGACGCGCTCCAGCGGCCGCCTGTCCGGCGCCACCACGTGCACCTCGAGCTTGCGGGCGCGCAATGCAGCCGCCGCTTCGAGGCCGATGAAGCTCGCCCCGATCACGACCGCGCGCCGCGCCTTCTCGGCCTGCGCGATGATCGCGCGGCTGTCGCCGAGCGCGCGCAAGGTATGCACGTGCGGCTGGTCGAACCCTGGGATCGGCAGCCGGACGGGCTCGGCGCCGGTCGCGAGCAGCAGCCGGTCATAGGCGAGCGACGTGCCGTCCGCGAGCGCGACCGTGCACGCCCGCGGGTCGATGGCGGCGACGTTCGTGCCGAGCCGCAGCGCGATGCCGTTCTCGGCGTAGAACGACTTAGGCCGCAGCGGGATCCATTCCTCCGGCGCGCTGCCCGCGAGATAATCCTTGGACAGGTTCGGCCGGTCGACTGGCGGCGCGCTATCGTCGCTCAGCATCGTGATGTCGCCGGCGAAACCTTCCCGCCGCAGCCTTTCGGCGGCCGCGCAACCCGCGGCCCCGCCGCCGACGATGACGATGCGGCGCGGCGCATCGGCGGCTGCGCGACCCGGCTTTTTCGCGGCTGGCGCGCCTTTCCGGCCGCTGACGAAGATCTTGCCGTCGCGCTGCTCCACCTGCCAGCATCCGAGCGGGCTCAGCGCCGGCGGCGCCAGCGCCTCGCCGGTGCGCAGGCAGAAGCGGGCATGGTGCCAGGGGCAGTGCACCGTATCGTCGACCATCAGCCCCTCGGCGAGCGGCCCGCCGTAATGCGAGCAGGCGGCGTCGATCGCGAACACGTCGGCGCCGCGGCGCGCGACCAGCACGTCGTCGTCGCCGACATGGCCGACCAGCATGCCGCCTTCCTTGATATTCGCGGCCGGGATGCCTTGGGTGAGATCGGGGCCGGCCGGTTTCGCAGGTTCGCCCATGCGGCTCTCCGGGTTGCGTGCCGCGCGGATCGTAGCACCGCGGCAATTGCAGGATAATCGCAAGATAGATGCCGGAGCGGCCGAAACGTTCCCTCGGATCGAAAAGCTTATCGCCCGGCACGCCGCAGCAGCTCCCGCAACCGCTGCGGCGTCACCGGCAGCCGCGTCACGGCGCCCGGCAGGCCGATGGCGTCGTCGATCGCGCCGGCGATCACGGCACCGACCGCATTGATGCCGCCTTCGCCGCCGCCCTTCAGGCCGAGCGGGTTGCGCGGGCTGGGGAAATCCTCCGCGATCAGCACGTCGACCGGCGACGCGTCGCGCAAGGTCGGCATCAGGTAGTCCGCGAAGGTGACCGCGAGCGGGTCGCCGTTCGCGTCATAGGTGAACTCCTCGAGCAGTGCGCCGCCGACGCCCTGGATCGCGCCGCCGACCAGCTGGCCGTCGAGCATCATCGGATTGACCGCGCGGCCGACCTCGTAGGCGATCATCAGGCGCTCGACGGTGACGTGGCCGGTGTCGCGATCGACCCGCACCACCGCGAACTGGGCGCCATAGGGAAAGACGGTGTGGTCGGCGTGGAACCAGGCCTCGGCCGAGAGCCCGGGCGCGCGGCCGTGCAGCAGCTCGGCGCCGGGTTTCACCCGCGCCGCGATCTCGCCCAGCGCGATCGATGGACCGCCTTGCGCATCGCGCCGGCGCACCACGCCGTCGACGATGTCCAGCATCGCGGCCGGCGTCTGCAGCAGCTCGGCCGCGTATTCCAGAGCCTTGGCGCGCAACGCGAGGGCGGTCGCGTTGACGGCGCCGCCCGTCATCACGGTGGCGCGCGCCGCATGCGCGCCGATGCCATGGGCGATGCGGTCGGTGCGGCCATGCACGACACGGATGCGCGCATAGTCGACGCCGAGCGCCTCGGCGCAGATCTGCGCCATCGCGGTCGCAAAGCCCTGGCCGACCGAGGCGCCGCCGGTGACGACCTCGATCGCGCCGTCGGTGTCGATGGAAATCTTCGCGCCGTCCGCCGGACCGCGCCCGCTCTCCTCGACGAACATCGCCATGCCGGTGCCGACCGCCTCGCCGCCGGCGCGGCGACGCTTCACGTCGGCGAGGACGTCGTCCCATTTGAAATGCGCCAGCGCCTTGTCGAGCAGCGCCGGGAAGTCGCCTGAATCGAGGATCAGCTCCTCGGCGCCCGGCTCGTCGAACGCGACCGTGTAGGGCATCTCGGCGCCCGGGATGAGGTTGCGCCGGCGCAGCTCGATGCCGTCGATGCCGAGCTTTTGCGCGATCGCATCCATCAGCCGCTCGCGCACGAACGTGCCCTCGTAGCGGCCAGGCGCCCGATAGGTCGCGGCCGGCGTCTTGTTGGTGAGGCGGAAGTGGCCGACCGCGCGATAGGCGCCTACCTTGTAGGGCCCGGTCAGCATGCTCATGGTGCGGCCGACCACGCGGGCGCCGTGCGTGCGCACATAGGCGCCCTGGTCGTGGAAGAACTCGTCGGCGATGCCGAGCAGGCGGCCTTGCGCGTCGACGGCGGCACGCACGTGGTGGTGCTGGTGGCGCGAGTGATTGGCGGCGATCAGGTGCTCGCGCCGGTCCTCGATCCATTTCACCGGGCGGCCGAGCCGCATCGCGGCGAGCAGCACCAGCACGTCCTCGGGATAGAGCTCGCCGCGAATGCCGAAGCCGCCGCCGGTATGGCCTTCGAACAGATGGATGCCGTGCGGGCTGCGCTCGAGCATGCGCACCAGCGTCTCCTTGTTTCGATGCGGCACTTTTGCGGCGCCGTGCAGCTCCAGCACGTCGCGCGCGGCGTCGTAGCGGCCGATCGCGCCGCGCGTCTCCATCGGCACGCCCGAATGGCGGCCGGCGGTCAACGTGAGCTCGACCACCGCGTGGGCGTTGGCGAAGGCTGCGTCGATGTCGCCGAAGCTGTGGCGGATGACGGTGGGCTCGCTCATGTGACCGGTGTCGAATTCGCCGATCTCGTGCGCATCCATGACGACCGGCAGCGGCTCGACCTCCACGTGGACCAGCTCGGCGGCGTCTTCCGCCGCATACGCGTCCTCGGCGAACACGGCGGCGACCGGATCGCCGACATAGCGCACGCGGCCGCGCGCGAGCAGCGGCTGGCGGTAGGGTTTCAGTGCCGCAGCGGACGGATCGCGGAAGTCGATCGGCGGCAGGTCGGCAATGTCGTCGATGGTCCACACCGCGACAACGCCCGGATGGTTCCGTGCCGCGCTCGCGTCGATGGAAACGATCCGCGCATGGGCGTGGCTCGAGCGCACGATGCGCATGTGGAGCTGATGCGGGAACGCGACGTCGCCGGCGTAGAGCCCGTGCCCGGTGACGAGCGGGCGATCCTCGATGCGCGGAACCGGATGACCCAGGACCTTCCGTTCCGCCGCACGCGGCGGGGTCGGATAGGAATGCGTCACGCCGACGCCCCAGTGCGGCGCATCTCGTCGCGCATGTCTTGGGCCGCGGCGCGCACCGCCGTGATGATGTTCTGGTAGCCGGTGCAGCGGCAGAGATTGGACGCGAGCACGTCGAGCAGCTCCTCGTCGCCGATGTCCGGATCGCGCTCCAGCACGTTGACGGCGAGCATGAGGAAGCCGGGGGTGCAGAAGCCGCACTGCAGGCCGTGATGCTTGATGAAGGCCGCCTGCAGCGGATGCAGCGTATCGCCGGTCGCGAGGCCCTCGACCGTGCGGATCTTCTTGCCCTGCGCCTGCACCGCGAACATCAGGCAGGCACGCACCGCCTGGTCGTCGAGGATGACGGTGCAGGCGCCGCAGATGCCGTGCTCGCAGCCGATATGCGTGCCGGTCTGGCCGCAATCGTCGCGGATGGCGTCGACCAGCGTCTTGCGCGCCTCGACCCGGATCGCATGATCGCGCCCGTTGATATTGAGGGTGATGTCGAGCTTTTCGGTCATCTTCCAACCTCATGGTGAGGAGCGCGGCCGCCCTTGCGGCCGCGCGTCTCGAACCATGGGCCGAGCATGCAAGCGGCGCCACATCGGCCGCCCTCGTCCTTCGAGACGCTTGTCGTCGCAAGTGCGACGACAAGCTCCTCAGGATGAGGGCGGAGCTGGGAAATGCGCATAGGGAAGTCGGGCATCATCACCCCCCCTTCGGCAGGTCCTTGCCGAACTTCGCCCGTATGCGCGCGTCGAGCTCCTTGCTCGAGCGCGCCTCGATCGGGAACGTTTCGCGCCGCGACCATGGCCGGCAGGCGTCGATGACGACGCGGGCGTTGCGCGGATCGTCGTGGCTGTAGGCCATCGGGTCGAGCGCGGTGCTCCACGCGCCGCGGATCACCTCCATGCCCTCGCGCGGATCGAAGCGCGTGCACATGGCCCAGATCACCTCGTTCATGTTGGCGGGATCGATGTCGTCGTCGACCACCACCACCCAGCGGTTCGCGTAGGCGCCGGCATGGCATTGCGAGGCGATCAGCCCGGCCTGCTTGGCGTGGCCGCCGTACATCTGCTTGATCGATACCGTGAGCCACATGCGGCTGCCGCCCGCCTCGTGCGACCACACGCCCTTCACCTCCGGCACGCCGGCCGCCTCGAGCTGGTTCCACACGGCGCCGCAGCGGTAGGTGCCGCGATAGAACGTGTCGTCGTTCGGCGGCATCGCGGGGATCGCGCCGAGCAGAATGGGCTGGTCGCGGTGAAAGAACGACTCGACGCGGATTTTTGGCTCCTTCTTGAGCCCGCCCGCGTAGTAGCCGGTCCACTCGCCCAGCGGGCCCTCGTCGATCAGGTCGTTCGGATGCACGAAGCCCTCGAACGCCGCCTCCGCATGCGCCGGGATCGGCAGTCCTGTGCGCGGGCCGGTGATGATCTCGACCGGCTCGCCGATCAGCCCACCCGCCGCGTCGTACTCGTTCTTGCCGTAGGGAATCTCGATGCCCGCGACCATGAACAGCGCCGGATGCATGCCGATCACCACCGCGATCGGGCAGGGCTCGCCGCGCTCGTGCCATTTGCGCATGATGATGTTGCCGTGCTTGCCCTTCGAGGTCATCACCGACGCGACGTTCCGGTCGTGCACCTGGATGCGGTAGGCGCCGTAGTTGATCCAGCCCGAGTCCGGGTCCTTCATGACCACCATGCAGCCGGTGCCGATGTAATAGCCGCCGTCGTGCTCGTGCCAACGCGGGGTCGGAATTTTCAAAAGATCGATGTCGCCGCCGCTATAGGAGTTCTGGGTGAGCGGCCCGCGCTCGACCGTAAGCGGCGGAATGGTCTTGGCCTCCTTCATGTAGTTGCGCCAGAAGCGCACGAGGTCCATCTCGCTCGCGTCGTCCGGCAGCCCGATCGTGAGATTGATGCGGCGAACCGAGGTGAGAATGTTGGCGACCACGCGATAGCCGGACGGATAGCCCGGCACGTCGTCGAACATCACGGCCGGGCTCTTCGGCGTGCGCTGGTAGATGTCGACGATGCCGCCGATCTCGGACTCGCGCTCGGCGCCCTTGATCGTCTTCAATTCGCCGGCCGCCTCCATCTTGGCGAGCCAGGCGCGCAAGTCCTGCTTCGGCCGCAACGGCATCTCGTTCGAGACGCGTGCGGCGCTGCGGGAGTCGAGCGTGGACTGCATGAGGTGCACTCCGTTTTAGTTCCGCCGTAGGGTGGGCAACCGCGCGTCTTCAGCCGCCGCCGCGTGGGCAAAATCGCGTACGCGCGGTTGCCCACGCGGATGCGCACGCGATCGCGATTTTGCCCACCCTGCGAGAACCGCGTCGATTGTTCGAGGATCGTTCATATCACTTCCCATCGATGATCCGCTTCAGACGCTGCGGCGTGATCGGCAGCGCCGTGATCGCGCCCGGCATGCCGATCGCGGCCTCGACCGCGGAGGCGATGGCCGCGCCGACGGGGGTGATGCCGCTTTCGCCCGCGCCCTTGATGCCGAGCGGGTTGAGCGGCGTCGGCGCGTCCTCGGTGAGGATGATCTCGATTGCCGGCGTCTCGCGCGCCGTCGGCATGATGTAGTCGGCGAAGCTCGCCGACAGCGGATCGCCATTCTCGTTGTAGACGAACTCCTCGAACAGCGCGCCACCCAGCCCTTGCGCAAAGCCGCCGGCGATCTGCCCCTTCACCAGCGTGGGATTGATGGCGCGGCCGATATCGTAGCCCGCGATGTAGCGCTCGATCGCCACCCCGCCGGTGTCGCGGTCGACCCGGACCACCGCCATGTGCGTTCCGTAGGGATAGACCTGATGCTTGGTGTCGAACCAGCCTTCCGCCGACAGGCCGGGCTCGCGGCCGCCGCGCGTCTTCGAGGTCGGCGAAAGTCCCTCGGCGATCTCGCCGACACTGATCGACGCGCCGGCACCGCCGTCGATGCGCATCACCCGCCCATCGACGATCGCGAGCGCGTCGACCGGCGCCTGCAGCATGCCGGCGGCGTACTCAAGCGCCTTGTCGCGCAGCTTCACCGCCGCATTGTGCGTCGCCGACGCCGTCATCACGGTCGCGCGCGAGGCGTGCGCGCCGATGCCATAGGCGATGCGGTCGGTCTGGCCGTGGATCACGCGCACGCGCTTGTAATCGACGCCGAGCGTCTCGGCGCAGACCTGCGCCATCACGGTCTCGAACCCCTGCCCGATCGAGGCGCCACCGGTGACGACCTCGACGGCGCCCGAGGTGTCGACGGAGATGCGCACGCCGTCCGACGGGCCGAGCCCGCTCTTCTCGATGAACATCGCGAGCCCGGCGCCGACCAGCTCGCCGTTGGCACGGCGCGCGGCGAGCCTGGTCTGCAGATTGTCCCAATCGGCAGCCGCCAGCACCTTGTCGAGCAGCGCCGCATAGTCGCCGGTGTCCATGTGGATTTCTTCGCCCAGCACCTCGAGCGGCAGGTGATACGGCATGTCCTGCTTGCGGATCAGGTTCACGCGCCGCACCGCGATCGGATCGAGGCCGAGCTTTCGTGCGATCGCCTCGATCAGCCGCTCGCGGATGAAGGTCGTCTCGTAGCGGCCGGGCGCCCGGTAGGTCGCGGCCGGCGTCTTGTTGGTGAGGCGAAAATGCCCGGCCGAGCGATAGGCGCCGACGCGGTAGGGGCCCGGCAGGATGCCGCAGATCATCATGGCGACGCGGGTCGCATGGGTGCGGATATAGGCGCCCTGGTCATGCCAGAACTCGTCGTCGATCGCGAGCAGGCGGCCGTCGCGGTCGACGCCGGCCTTGATCCGGTGCGTCTGCTGGCGCGAATGGTTGGCGCAGATGAGGTGCTCGCGCCGATCCTCGATCCACTTGATCGGCCTGCCGAGCCGCATGGCGGCGACGCACACCAGCACGTCCTCGGGATAGAGCTCGCCGCGGATGCCGAAACCGCCGCCGACATGCGCCTCGTGCACGCTGATCGCCGACGGGGGGCGCTTGAGCATGCGGGCGAGCAGGTCGCGATTGCGGTGCACGACCTTGGCGGCGCCGTGCAGCTCGAGCAGGTCGCGGGCGGCGTCATAGCGGCCGATCGCGCCGCGCGTCTCGATCGGCACGCCCGAATGGCGGCCGACGCTCAGCGTGAGCTCGACCACCGCATGCGCATCGCGCATCGCGGTGTCGACGTCGCCGTAGCCTTGGCGCAGCACCGTCGGCTCGGTGCTGCGGCCGGGCGCGAACTCCGCCGTCTCGGCGGTGGCATCGAGCAGCGGCGGCAGCTCGGCGATCTCCAGGGTGACGAGATCCGCCGCGTCCTCGGCCACATAAGGATCCTCGGCAAACACGGCCGCGACCGGATCGCCGACATAGCGCACGCGCTCGGTCGCCAGCACCGGCTGGCGCCACGGCTCGAGCCGCTCGATGCGGCCCTCGCGGAAATCGACCGGCGGGATGTCGGCGATATCGGCCGCGGTCCACACCGCGACCACACCCGGCAGCGCGCGCGCCGCGGCGGTGTCGATCGAGACTATCGTCCCGTGCGCGTGATTCGAGCGCACGACCCGCATATGCAGCTGATGCGGAAACGCGATGTCGCCCGCATAGCGCCCGCGGCCGGTGACGAGCGGTGGATCCTCCAGCCGCTCGACGGAGCGGCCGATCCATTTCGTCGCTGCGAATTTTTCCGGCGCCTTCATGCGGCCGCCTGCTCGAGCGCCCGACGCACCATGGCGCGCACGAGATCGCGCCGATATTGCGCGCTGTTGTGGATGTCTTCCATCGGATCGACCGCTGCGGCGGCGCGCTCGGCGGCGGCCGTGAAGACCTCGCTGGTCGGCGCCTTGCCGGCGAGGATCTGCTCGACCGCCGCGAGGCGCCGCGCATGCGGCTCGGCGCCGCCGACGGCGAGGCGCGGCGCGACGATCTTGCCGCCGTCGACCGACAAGACCGCGAGCGCCATCGCGATGGCGAAATCGCCGGCGCGCCGGCTGAACTCGCAGAAGCCGCTGCGCGTGCCCGCCGCCAGCAGCGGCAGGCGCACCTCGACGAGCAACTCGTCCTCGGCGAGCGCGGTCGTCATGATGCCGGCGAAGAAATGCTTTGCCGCGATCACCCGCGTGCCGCGCTCGCTGCGCGCGACCATCTCGGCATCGAGCGCCGCCGCGACCGTGCACCATTCGGAGGCAGGGTCCGCATTGGCGATGCTGCCGCAAAAGGTGCCGCGCGTGCGGATCGGATAGTGCGCGATATGGCGCACGACCTTGCCGAGGAGCTCGCCGAGCGGCCCGTCGACGACCAGCCGGTGAAACGCCGCATGGCGCACGCAGGCGCCGATGACGAGCTTGCCGTCCTCGACCGCGATGTGGTCGAGCGCCGCGATGCCGTTGATGTCGATCAGATGCGCCGGGCGCGCCAGACGGAACGCCATGGTCGGCACCAGGCTCTGCCCGCCCGCCAGCACGCGGCCGTCCTGCGGCGCGAGCCGCGCCAGCAGTGCAATGGCTTCAGCGACGGTGGTCGGAGCGTAGTGGCGGAAGGGGGCGGGCTTCATTGCGTGAGATTACCAGAGAGATCGTCACGCGTCATTGCGAGGCGTGCGTAGCACGTCGAAGCAATCTCGATCCGCATACTCATGCGCCTGCGGATCGAGATTGCTCTTCGGCCTGCTGCGCAGGCCTCGCAATGACGAAAGGGAGTCTCACTTCCCGTTGAGCAGCGCCGCGGCCTTCTTCTCGATCGCGGCCGGCGTCGCGTAGACCTCGGCGACGAGGTTCTGCAGGTCGGCCCCGTCGACCGGCGTGATCTCGAGCTTCTCCTTCTCGGCGTCGGCGAGGAAATCCTTGTCGTTCATCGTGTCCATGAACGCTTGGCGCAGCGCCGCGGCGCGGTCGGCCGGAATGCCGGGCGGCGCGAGATAGGGCCGCCCCATGGTGTTGCGGGCGAAGATCAGCTTGAGGATCTGCTTCTGCTCGTCGGTCTTGGCGAGGTCCATGATCAGCGGCACGTTCGGCAGGTCGGGATGCTTGTGCAGCGCGAGCTGGATCAGCACGGTGATCTTCTTCTCGTCGATCCAGGCCTTGTGGGTCGACATGATGCTCGACCATGACCAGCCGCAGCGGCCCTGCACCTCGCCGCGCTCCATCGCGAGCACCACGTTGTTGCCGCCCGGATAGCCGCTGACGATGCGCATCTTGGCGCCGAACACGCCGTCGATGACCTTCGCGAACTGGTCGGTGTCGGCGCTCATCGAGGTGCCGCCGACCGTGATCTCCTTGGTGAGCAGATCCTCGAACTTGGTGACGCCGGAGGTGGCATTCCAGGCGACGCACACGCTCACCTCGTTGTTGGCGCTGCCGATCCAGGTGAACTTGGTGCCGTCGAACTGCGCGCCGGCCTGGCCGAGGATCGGGTCGAAGCCGGTGCCGCGCCCGATCGTCGCCATCACGCTGCCGTCCTTCGGCGCGACCCGGTAGAGCCAGTTGGCGAGCCGCAGGCTGCCGCCGCCCTCCATGTTCTTGACGATGACGGTCGGGTTGCCCGGGATGTGCCGGCCGAGGTGGCGCGCGATCGTGCGCGCGTAGAGGTCGTAGGCGCCGCCGACGCTGTAACCGACATAGAGCTCGACCGTCCGGCCCTTGTAGAAATCGGCCGGGCTCTGGGCGCTCGCGATCGATGCGGGCAGCGCGGCCAGCAAGGCGACCGCCAGAATGTGCGCGCGCGTCGAGACCATCCTGATCCTCCCTGGCATGCTCGCCCCTCGGGTGAGATCCACGGCGATCGAATGTGTCGGGTTTTGCACGGCGCCTGCGCTCCCTCTCCCCGCTCTTGCGGGGAGAGGGTTGGGGTGAGGGGCGCTGAGTCGCCGCGAAATACGTCGTCCGCAACGACTCGCGGAGGCGCCCCCTCATCCCGACCTTCTCCCCCTGAAGGGGGAGAAGGAGCGCAAGCGCCGTGCTTATCCCAATGCGATCGCCGGGCGAGGCTGGCCGGCTTATGCCACAACACTGGTCGGCTGCGCCACGTTGGGCCGAACAATTGGCGCTGCGTCACCGTGTCGGCGCCGGCCGGGGCGTTCGGCTTGACGCTTCCAGGCCTTTCCGATGTAACAATCGGCCGGTCCGAGGGTTGCGTTTCCGCGACGGCGGTTCGCTAACGAGGGAGTTGCGCCCGCCAGGCGGCGCAGGGAAGCGTTCGATGCAGCCCGACGTCCAGCCCGACATGGCGCAGATGGCCTGGCATGCGCTCACGCTCATGATGGAGCCGGCGCGCCTCGGCATCCTCATGGTCGGCGTGCTGATCGGGCTGGCGATCGGCGTGCTGCCCGGCCTCAACGGCATCGTCGGCATCGCGATGCTGATCCCGTTCACCTACAACATGGACCAGCACACCGCGATGGCGCTGCTGCTCGGCATGGCGGCGGTGATCACCTCGTCCGATTTCATCACCGCGGTGCTGTTCGGCGTGCCCGGCCATGTCGGCGCCGCCGCGACCGTGATCGACGGCCACGCCATGGCGAAGAACGGCGAGGCCGGCCGCGCCTTCGGCGCGGGCTTTGCGTCCTCGCTCGCCGGCGGCCTCGTCGGCGCGCTGGTGCTCGGCGTCAGCCTGCCGTTCCTGCGCCCGCTGCTGCTCGCGATCGGCTCGCCCGAGCTGCTCGCCTTCACGCTGTTCGGCCTCTCGATGGTCGCGACGCTCTCCGGCCGCGCGCCGCTCAAGGGCCTCACGGCGGCCGGCCTCGGCCTGATGCTGTCGATGATCGGCTCGCGGTCGGAGAGCGGCACGCTGCGCTGGACCTTCGACACGCTCTATCTCTATGACGGCCTGCCGCTGGTGCCGGTGACGCTCGGCCTGTTTGCCATGCCCGAGCTGTGCGAGCTCGCGGTCGCGCGCAAGCGCATCGCCGGCATGCATGCGGGCGAGATCGATCTGTCGAGCCAGTGGGAGGGCGTGCGCGACGTGGCGCGCCATTGGTGGCTGGTCCTGCGCTGCAGCATTCTCGGCACCGGCCTCGGCGCCATCCCGGGCATCGGCTCCTCGGTGATCGACTGGATCGCCTACGGCTATGCGCAGCGCAGCGAGAAGAACGCCGAGACCTTCGGCTCCGGCGACGTGCGCGGCGTGATCGCGCCTGAATCTTCCAACAACGCGAAGGAGGGCGGGCATCTCGTGCCGACCATCGCGTTCGGCGTGCCGGCCGGCGCCTCGATGGCGATCCTGCTCGGCGCCTTTCTGATGCATGGGCTGACCCCCGGCCCCGACATGCTGACCAAGCATCTCGACGTGACCTACACGATCGTGTGGAGCCTCACGCTCGCGCACGTGATCGGCGCGCTGATCTGCCTCTCGTGCAGCCGCTGGCTGGCGAAGATCTCGACCGTGCGCCCCGAGATCCTGCTGCCGATCGTGCTCGCGCTCGTGTTCGTCGCCGGCTTCGAGGGCTCGCACGACTGGGGCGACCTCTACGTGCTGATCGGCTTCGGCATCGTCGGCTGGATCATGAAGCGGCTCGGCTGGCCGCGGCCGCCGATGGTGCTCGGCCTCGTCATCGGCGGCATCTTCGAGCGCTACCTCTACATCTCGACATCGCTCTACGGCGCCGCCTGGCTGCTGCGCCCCGCCGTGGTCGCGATCCTGGCGCTGGTCGCCTGGGCGCTGTTCAAGCCGCTGTCGGAAATCGTCATGAGCGTCGTGCGCGAGATCCGCGACGTGAAGGCGCATCGCCTGCGCTTCGGCGCCTCGGCTGCGTTCACGCTCGCGGTCATCGCCTTTATCGTCGCGGCGATCGGGCTGTCGACCGAGTGGCCCGCCTCGGCGAAACCGGTGCCGCTCACCGCCTGCTACATGGCGCTCACCGCCGCCGCGCTCAACCTGATCAACGAGCTGTTCGGCGCCTCGAAAGCGCCGGTCGGCAATGCGGACGGCGGCGTCGCGGCGGCCCACGTCGACCTCGGCGTCGATGCCGGCACGGCGCGGCGCCAGTCGGTCGTCTACTTCGCCTGGCTGCTCGCGTTCCTCGCGGCGATCTGGCTCGTCGGGTTCATCCCGGCGATCGCGATCTTCGTCTTCGCCTACATGTGCCTCGGCTTCGGCGAGCCGGCCCTCCATTCGCTCGGCTTCGCCGCCGCGACCGCGCTGCTCGCCTGGGGTCTGTTCGACCGCGTGCTGGCGGTCGCCTGGCCGGCCTCGCTGCTCGGCGACCTGCTTCCCCAGCTGCGCTCCGCCCTCGGCTTCATTTGAAGCGTCCGCCCGTGTACCGAGGCACGATTTCCTGGTAGGTGGGGTCGCAAAATCAGGAAGGACGACGCATGACAGGTCTCTACGAGCGCACCTCGCCCGGTCCCGGGCACAATTCGCCGCCGACCGAGGACAAGGAAGGCAAATGGGAGCGCTGGTCGAGGAAGCGCACCTTCGTGCGCGCGCTCGAAGGCACCTACAGCGACGTCTACAAGGGCCTGCTCGAGCAACCGCGCGTCTACTCCTCGCGCAACCATCCCTGGAAGGGCGGCCCGGCGCTCTACGGCAAGCACGTGATCGCGCCCGGCGCCGCCAACATCACCCAGTCGATCGAGACGCACATCGAGTGCTACGCGCCCGGCGCCTACGGCCAGAAGCACGGCCACCTCAACAGCGCGGTGTTCTACGTGCTCAAGGGCCGCGGCCACGACATCCATGACGGCCGCCGCATCGACTGGAAGGCGGGCGACATCATGATCGTCGAGTGCGCGAGCGTGCACCAGCACTTCAACGACGATCCCGACAACGAGGCGATCCTCCTGGTGTTCAAGGCGAAGCCGCTGTTTCTGTTCATGCACCTGCTGTTCCAGAAGATTGTCTCCTACCCGCCCAACGAGCCGACGCCCGGCCACGAGGATTTCCGCCCGCCGAAGGATTTGTGATGGTCACCAAACGCAGCGCCGTAGGGTGGGCAAGGCGCATCACTGGACCGTCCGCGTGGGCAAAATCGCCCCCGCGCCTTGCCCACGCGGCGGGCACATTCCCGGCGATTTTGCCCACCCTACCGATGACCGAGACTTGAGAGACGCGACATGAGCAACACTCTCGACGAACGCGATTTCGCCCATGTGGGCGACAAGACCGCGAGCATCCGCGCCGACGACGTCGCGGCCTCGGCGGCGTTCCGCAAGGCCTACGAGGCGATGCCCAACGTGGTGAGCGCCGAGGAGATGCCGTGGGAGAAATGCCCCGACGGCCTGATCAAGCACCTCGTGCACAACTCGATGAACACGCGCGAGCGCTGCGTCGAGGCCTACATGCAGTTCCTCAAACCCGGTGAGCGCTCTGGCAAGCACCGCCACATGTGGGAGGAGGTGCTGTTCGTGGTCGAGGGCTCCGGCTACGACCTGCACTGGGACCTGAAGTTCGACTGCCTCGACGCGTTCGAATGGGAGTGGACGCCGGAGCCGCGCAAGTTCGAATGGGAACGCGGCGACTTCATCTACGTGCCGCCCTTCACGATCCACCAGCACTTCAATTCGCACGCGACCAGCGAGGCGCGGCTGATCGTGATCTCCAACCGCATGGTCAAGGAGATGGGCTTCGACTGGTTCGACCAGCTCGAGCACGCGCCGGGATATTGATCTTGCTCCTCGCTACCCTCACGAAAACCTCATCCTGAGGAGCCCGTCGTAGCGCAGCGAAAACGGGCGTCTCGAAGGATGGGCCGCTTGCGGGGATCGCGCCGTTGCTATTTTTTCCGATTTTCTTTGCGCTGCGCCGCGATCCGCTCCTCGCGTGCGCGCTTGAGCGGAGCGAGTCGCTCCCGCATCGCTTCGGCCCATGCGATCTTCTCGCCGAATGAACGCTTGGCGGCATCCCGCCGCCCCTCGGCCTTGCGAGCGAGGATGTCAGAGATGTCCGGATAGATGGGCTTGTCCTTCATCATCGACGTTATTGTAGATCGCAAGGATCGGATATGCCAGCTCGACGGCAGAAGGCGCGCCAGGCATCGATCAGATTGTGGCGCGTGAGGATATCGCGAAGGCGTCCGACGTCCACGACGCCTGCATCCAAGAACTGAATTATCCGGATCGAGTCCTTCGGTCGGCCGACCCGCAGCGATATTGCGACCAGGTGCTCCGGCAGCACCACGCGGGTTTTCACCGAGCCGTCCGGCGATCTGACTGTGATCTCGGTGTCTTGCGCCAGCGCCAACGCTTCGGCGTCGAGATCGTCGGCAACCGGGAGGAACTGGACGGGCCAGCCCTCGATCAAAAGGCCCTCCTTTCGATATTGATCGTACCCGCGTGACTTCAAGTACGAGAGGATCGGCGCAAGCATGACTAGCCCGCCGCGCGGCTGGTTCGACGGAATGTCGAGCGAGATGAGAATATCAACGTCTTCTGTGACCGTCGGCTCGATGTAGTTGTAGGCTGCGACCGCGCCGGCGATCGCGTACCGCCGGATGACGCCATCCGCCTCCATGGCGTTGATGACATCGAGTGTCTGTTTCATTCCCATCGTCGCTTGCCCTGAACGAGGGATCGAGCTCGCAAGATTGCTCCGAGATACACCAAATTGTAGTGTGCTGGCCGCGTCGTTCATAGGTTGGTAGAATGCTGGATAAGGCAGACACAAGCGGCTCCGTGCCAGGCCAATCCGCCGGCCCGCCGCGCGATTTCCAGGAGCACCTGGCGCGGCTCGAGGCGCGCGGGCTGCTCACGCGCATCGACCGGCCGATCAACAAGGATACCGAGCTGCATCCGCTCGCGCGCTGGCAGTTCCAGGGCGGGCTGCCGGAGCACGAGCGGCGCGCCTTCCTGTTCACCAACGTGGTCGACGCGTCCGGCCATCGCTACGACATGCCGGTCGCGGTCGGCGCGCTCGCGGCGAACGAGGAGATCTACGCCCTCGGCATGGGGCGGCCGGTCGCGGAGATCGGCGCCGCCTGGACCGCGGCGATCGCCCGTCCGATCGCGCCGCTGCGCATATCGTCGCCGCCATGCCAGGAGGTGGTGATCACCGGCGATGACCTGCGCGGTCCGGGCAAGGGTCTCAGCAGCCTGCCGGTGCCGGTGTCGACGCCCGGTTTCGACGCGGCGCCCTACCTCACGGCGACGCTCGCGGTGACGCACGATCCCGAGACGCGCGTCCGCAACATGGGCACGTACCGGGCGCAGCTGAAAGCAAGCGATCGGCTCGGCGTGCGCATGGCCTCGCGCATCGGCGGTGCCGGCGGCTACCAGCACTGGCTCAAGCACCGCAAGCGCAAGACGCCGATGCCGTGCGCGATCGTGGTCGGCGCCGCGCCGGTCGTGGTGTTCACCGGCCCGCAGAAGCTTGCGCTCGATTGCGACGAGATCGGCGTCGCGGGCGCGCTCGCCGGGGCCCCGATCCGCGTCGCGAGGTGCGTCACCATCGATTGCGAGGTGCCGGCCGACGCCGAGATCGTGATCGAGGGGCTGATCGATCCCGAGCTGCTCGAGCCCGAAGGCCCGTTCGGCGAGAGCCACGGCCACATCGCGCTCGAGGACTTCAACATGTCGATGCAGGTGACCGCGATCACGCGCAAGCGCGCGCCGGTGTTCTGCTCGATCGTGAGCCAGGTGACGCCGAGCGAATCGAGCGTGATCAAGCGCGTCGCCTACGAGCCGATGTTCCTCGCGCACCTGCGCGACCAGCTCGCCATCAAGGGCGTCAAGCGCGTGGTGCTGCACGAGCCCTTGAGCAACATCCGGCCGGTGATCTTCCTGCAGCTCGCGCCGGGCGTCGCGCGCACCGAGGTGTGGCGCGCCCTGCGCGCCGCCGCCATGTTGCGCGCCGATTGCGGCAAGATCGTCATCGCGGTGAGCGACGACATCGATCCGACCAATGCGGACGCGATCTTCTGGTCGCTCGCCTACCGCGCCAACATCGGCGAGGATCTGCAGGTGATGCCCTATCGCTCGGGCGGGCACGGCCCGAAATCAGGCGGCGGCCGCCGTGGCGACGCGACGCTGATGATCGATGCGACCGCGAAAGGCCCGATGCCGCCGCTCGCCCTGCCGGCGCGCGACTACATGGAGGGCGCGCGCCGCATCTGGGAGGAGCTCGGCCTGCCGCGGCTCGCGCCGCGCCCGCCCTGGCACGGCTATTCGCTCGGCGACTGGGACGCAGCGTGGGACGTGTTCGCCCGCCGCGCGGTCGACGGCACCTGGGCGGAAAGCGGCAAGGACACCTTCGCGCGCCGCCGCGGCGGGCTCACACCGGAGACGCCGACCCGCGAGGTGGAAAAGTAGGGTGGGCAAAGGCGCGGAACGCGCCGTGCCCACGCGTGACTCACCCGGTGGGCACGCTTCGCTTTGCCCACCCTACGGCACTTTCGAGGATGACGGCTGAGTCTGTCGCAGCCGCATCACGCTGCCGCCGACTTCTTCCCGATCGCGGCGTTGACGCGCGGCATCACTTGCTCGGCGAGCAGCTGCATCGAGCGCTTGGCGAGCGCCGGATCGACCCAGTCCATTCCGCCGTAGACCAGCTCGCCGAAGTCGCCGATTTCCTCGTGCAGCGCGAGGATGCGGTCGACCACCTTGTTGACCGAGCCGTGCATCACCAGGCGATCCATGATGAAGTCGTGCGTGACTTCCTCGTCGGGCTGCTCCTTGTGCGACTTGAACACGTAGAGCCTTTTTCCCCGCGCGAGCTTGCCGCGCATCTGGCCGTAGTAGAACGAGTAGGGGCTGCTCGGATCGGTGCGCCCGTAGCGCTCCGCCACCTTGTCGTCGTCGGCGACGAAGATCGTGCGCGCGACGCGCCAGTCGTCGGTCTTGGGCACGGCGCCCGCCTCGGCCCTGCCCTTGGCGTAGTTCTGCCAGTGCGACCTGAGATGCTGCGACAGCAAAAAATTCGCCGACAGCGGATGGAAGTCGCGCTTGCCCATCAGCACCACGCCGGGCGAGAACGGCATGACGACGGTGCCGACGATCTCCGGCCGCGGCTTCTGGTAGGGCTTGCCCATGAAGCCGACGCCGAGATGCTTCATCATCGTCTTCCCGGTCGACACTTTGAATCGGTTGTTGGGGAAGTCGATGTCGTAGGGCGGGTCGCGCTCCCAGATCGCGAGGATCACATCGATCGCCTCGGCGAAAAGCGCGTTCTTGTCGAGCTCGAGCGTGCCGATCGCCTCCGAGTCGGTCGGCAGCGCGCCCGAGCTGATGCCGAAGATGAAGCGGCCCTCGGCGAGATGATCGAACATCGCGGCCTGGGTCGCGATCAGAACGGGGTGCTTCTGCGACAGGTTGGAGGTGCCGGTCCCGAGCTTGATCTGCGAGGTCGAGTGGATCAGCGTCGCCAGGAACGTCATCGAGTTGGGGACGTTCTCGCAGGCGTCGGTCAGATGCTCGCCGACGAAGGCGCTGGCGAAGCCGAGCTTGTCGGCGAGGATGATCGCTTCGCGATCCTCCTTGAGCGTCTCGGTCCAGTTGCGGTGCATGGGATGCACCGGCATCGTGAAGTAACCCAGTCTCATTCGCGATCCTCGAATTGCCCGGATCGCCACATGACCAGATTGCATCGGCGAGGTAAAGCCGCTGCCGGCGCATGGCGCGGCGCTTATTTCACAATGCGGGAATGACGGCGCGAGTGTCGTTGCGTCGACGCGCGCAGCGCGTGTTGCAGCACTCGCGAGTTGCAGCAAGGCGAAGCGGAATCCTAGATCGGCCCCGCCAGCGCGACGCGCAGCTCCTCCAGGATGCGCGTGCGCGGCCACTCGCCGTTGACGAACCTGCGTACCGCGAAGCGCTGGGCGCCGCCCGGTGCCATGGCCTTGAGCGCGGCCACGTGCTTCTCGGCGTTGGCCCGGTCGCCCATCGCGGTGTAGACCGACGCAAGCCAGGCCTGCACCAGCGGCGCGCCGGGCATGAAGGTCTCGGCGCGCTCGACCCAATGCAGCGCCGCCGCGTTGTGGCCGAGCTCGAGCTCCGCCTCGCCGGCGAACAGGTACCAGAAGCCCATCGCCGGATCGTTCGGCGTGCTGCGGCGGATCGTGTCCGTGATCAGGTCCAATCCCTTCCGCGGCTGCCCCATGCGCACATAGAGCGCGCCGATCTGCGCGCGCGCCGGCAGGAAGGCCGGATTGAGCTCGAGGCAGCGCTCGAGCGAGCGCAGGCTGTCGGCATAACGGCGCTGGCGCTTCTGCAGCATCGCGAGGGTGAGATGCGCGCTCACCCAGTTGGGCGCCTTGGCGAGCGCGTCGGTCACCAGCGTCTCGACGCGCACGAGGTCGGGCGGCGTCGCGAGATCGACGAAGTTCATCTCGCTGACGAGGTTCATGCGCGCGACGCCGAGCAACGCGGCCTGGCTATGCGGCGCGCGCCGCAGGACCTCCTCGTAGAGCCGCAGCGCGGCGGCGGCGTTGCCGGGCAGATAGCTGCGCACCTCGACGGCCCGGGCGCGCAGCAGCAGGTCGTGAATCGGCGGCGGCTGGCCCGGCTCTGGCTTCAGCCGCCGCGCTTGCGCATAGACGATGTTGACGATCAGCGCGTGGGCAAATCCCGGCGACATGTCGGCGGCCGTGAGCACTGCCGCGCCCGGCTTCGACACGATCTGGTCCGACCACAGGGTCACGCGGGTCGCGGTGTCGATCAGCTGCACGTCGGCGCGCAGCCGCCCGTCGACACGGTCGATATGGCCGACGATCGCGTAGGCGACGTCGAGGTCGGCGCCGAGCTGGGCCATGTCCACCTCGGTCTCGCGATAGAGGTCGGCAGTGCGATCGGAGATCATGCGCAGGTCGTAGCGGGCGAGATCGGCCGTGACGTCGTGGGTGAGCTCGCGGGCGAAGTCGCGGTCCTGGATGTCGGCCGGCGTGTCGAGCGAGAACGGCAGCACCACGGCGCTGGCGAGCGCGGGTTTCGCGGTTTTGGTCTTGGCGAGGGTGGTGTGCGGGGTGGTGGTGGTGAGGATGAGCGCTGCGGCACCGACGACGAGGACGCAGGCCGCGGCAATGACGGCGGCAATTGAATAGCGTCGCCAACGCGACGCATTCTCGGCTCGTGCGCCCCCTCTCCCCGGATCCGCCTTCGCCAAGGCTTCGGCGGACGAGGGGGAGAGGGCCTGCCCGCCGTAGTCCGAAGGACGAAGGCGGGCCGGGGTGAGGGGCTCTCGGTGTTCCAATTGAACCTCCGAGCGGCCCTCACCCGACGCGCTGCGCGCGTCACCCTCTCCCCGTTGGGGAGAGGGTAGGGCAAGGACCTCGATCGGCGCTTCTTCCGCAGCGACTGCTTGGAGCGCCTGCACCGGCTCGATCGCGCCGTTGCGGATCTCCTCCACCAGCGCGCGCGTCGCCGCCTCCGGCGCGACGTCGAGCTCGCTGCGCAGCAGGGCCGTCAGCTGCCGCGCGCGCTCCACCGCGGCGTCGCGGCCGCGGTGGCGGGCGACGATCTTCAGCGCGACGCGCGCGCGGTCCTCGCGCGTCGGGTCGAGCGCGACCAGCCGATCGGCCGCCGCGACGGCGCGCGCGCCGTCGTTGGCGGCGTCGGCGTGCATGGCGAGCCGCTCGAACAGCTGCGCCGCGACGCCGGCGAGACGATCCTGCTCGCGCGCACGCCAGGCGTCGAACTCCTCGATGTCGAGCGCGAGGTCGGCCAGGAACGCGCCGCGCCAGAGATCGGCGCCGCGCGCGAGCGCGTCGGCGTCGGATGCGGCCGCGATCGCGGCGAGCTCACGCGCATCGACCACGAGCGCGTCCGGGCAAAGCTCGATCGTGTCGCGGCCGATATCGAGCATGTCGGGCGCGAGCCGATGCAGGTCCTGGCGCAGCGAGACGAGGCACTGGCGCAGGCTGTGGCGCGCCTGCGCGTCAGGATTGTCGCCCCACAGCAGCGTCGCCAGCTCCTCGCGGCTGGCCCGCCACGCGGGCTTCATCGCGAGATACGCGAGCAGCCCGCGCGCCTTGCGCGAGCGCACCGCAATGGCGACCGGCCGTGCCGCATTCACTTCGATCGTGAACGCGCCCAGCAACCGCAGTGTCGCGAGGTTTGCTTTGCTCATCGCTCGGGGACCGCTGAACGACGGCTATTTTCTCATGCTTCGGCCATCCGGCGCAACAGAGCGGCGCCGTTTCATCCCCGCGGGACGGTTTTCTCGCCGGTTCTAAGTGCCTCATACAGCGGGAGAATCCTTTTGACCCTCGGGTGACGCCCGATTGACGCCCGCTCTGTCACCCTCATGCCGCGTGGAAGCGGAGCGAGCGGGATCAGGGCCATGACTGCGCTGTTCGTCGGGCATGCGGCTGCGAATGCAGTGCTCGGGCTCTCGCCGTGGCTCATTCCCGTGATCGCCGTGGCGGCGAAGCGCAGCTATGACCGCACGCGCGATGCGTTGCGCGGCGGACGTCCGGCGACCGGCGGCGCCGCGAATACCGAGCCGGACCGCGACGCCGGCACCTCGATCGTCATGGATGAGCGCCTGCGCGCGCGCGTGGCGGCGATGATATGGCCCGATTGATCGCCAGGAAGGTCAAGCAGCTCGCGACGACGATCGCGGCCATGGCCATCGCCATCGTTGCGCTCACCGCTGGCGCCGAGGCGGTGAGCGAAGCGCAGGCGCGCGACGCGATCCTGCGCGACGATCATTTCGTGGTCGCGGACCACGGCTCGCTCATCGATTTCATCGCCATCAAGATGGCGCACCAGCCGGTCATTCTGGACACCTCGTTCCGCATCGAGATGGCCTACCGGCAGGCCGCGATGTTCACGGCGTTCCTGCACGACCAGAACCCCGCCGCGTTCGCCCGCCTGATGAACGCGATTCTCGATGGCCGCCCGTTCGCCGAGGCGGTGCAGACGAGCTACGGTGCCGGCTTGAATGCGCTGTGGGATGAGTTCGTGCAGTGCCTGAGGAATGCGGACACGACGGGCGCCAATTAGCGCAAGCTTCGCTCGAGCTGATCCACGCGCGTCATGGCCGGGCTTGTCCCGGCCATCCACGTCTTGTCCGCGCCGGCGCAAGAAAGACGTGGATGCGCGGGACACGCCCGCGCATGACGAGCGGGTGCAATCATCTCCGCCGGTTCGTGGGGCGGGCAACGCCGAGCGTTCGCGGTTGCCCACCCGCAGGGCGAAATGTGGTTGCGGCGATCCGCGTGGGCAAAACCGCAAGAGCGATTTCGCCCATCCTACGCTCTCACGGAAACCGTTCGACGAATTCCCCGATCGCCGCGAGCGTCGCATCCGTGCGGGCCTCGACGTCGGGATCGCTCGTCATCGGGATTGCGCTTGCGATCGCGCCGAGCGCCTGCTTCATCGCGTCATAGTCGCGCCGCGCCTGCGCCGCGTCGGAAAACGAGCGCGTATGCATCATCCAGCCGTAGATGCCGCAGGTGATCGCGAACGGGGCGATGCCGCCATCGCGCTCGAGCGTGATGCGCGCGCCGTCGTCATGCTCCTCGTCGGCGAGAATGACGCCGCGTTCCGAGCCGGGCGCGCCGATCGTGTGGCCGCCGTCGAATGCGTACCAGGCGTCCTCGCTCACCTTGGCCGCAGCACCGTGTCGACCAGCGCCGGCTGGCCCGCCTTCACCTTGGCGATCGCGCGGGCGAGCGCGCCCTTGATGTCCTTCGGGTCGGTGATCGGGCCCTCGCCGTACCAGCCGCAGCCGCGGGCGATTGTTGCGAAATCCGGCTCGGGCCCGGCGATGTCCTGGCCGATACGGGCGCGCTCGACCGACGTGTCGCGCAGGTGCGCGACGTGGATCTGGTGCTCCCAGTCGTTGTAGTAGGCGCGGTTGTTGAACATCACCACCAGCAGCGGGATATTGTTCTTCGCCGCCGTCCACAGCGCGCCGGCGTCGAACATGAGGTCGCCGTCCGGCTGGATGTCGACGACGAGGCGCCCGGTGCCGCGATGCGCCAGCGCGACGCCGAGCGAGACGCCGATCTGCGTTCCGGTGCCGAGCGCGCGGCCGGCATGGCGATAGGGCTTGTCGAAGTCCCACAGCTTCAGCACCCAGTCCTGCAGCGTGCAGGCGGTCAGCACCCAGTCCTCGGTCTTGATCGCGTCCCACAGCTCGTGCGCGAGCCGCGGCAGCGTGATCGGCGAGGCGTCCCAGTCGGTGAGCGACTCGCGCTCCCAATGGCTGAACAGGCCATCGTGGCGGAATTTCACGTCGGCGGCGCGCCGCGCGATGCGCTCGCGCAGCGCGGCATCCTTCTTGACGCGCTCGGCGCTCAGCTTCGTCAGCTCGGGAATCGCCGTCGCGGTGTCGGCGAGCACGCGCAGGCTGGCGTTCGGCATGCGGGTGTAGTCCATCGACCATTTGGACAGGCCGATGTCGCCGAAGCCGAGCTCGATCATCTCGCAGCTCTTCGGATAGATCGGTTCGACCGTGCGCTTGGTGCGCTCGATGCGGTGGGTCGGCTTCTCCCAGTCGCGCGTGTCGAGCGAGAGGATCAGGTCCGCCTCGCGAAACACGCTGCGGTCCATGCTGAGGTTGAGCGGATGGCGGTTGGGGAAGTTGAGCCGCCCGTTGGTGTCGTAGACCGCGGCGCCGACCGTCTCGGCGAGCGCGACGAGATCATGGAAGCCGTTCGGCGCCCGCCCGGTGTACTCGGCGAGCAGCACCGGAAAGCGCGCCGCGACGAGCTTGTCGGCGACTTTCGCCAGCGCCGCCGGGTCCGCGGCCATCGGCGCCGGCACGGTGGCGTCGCGCCGGTCGGGCAGGGCGATCTCGACGTTAAGCGGCTGCTCCTGCAGCCAGGCGTCGTAGCACATGTAGATCGGCCCCTGCGGCTCGGTCATCATCGCGCCGTAGGCGCGCGCGAAGCTATCCGGCACGCCCTCGATGCTGCCCGGCTGGTAGTCCCACTTGACGTAGTGGCGCAGCTGCTCGCCCTGGACGTTCGCGGTATGGATCCAGTCGATGAACGGCCGCCGCTTGCTCTCGTCCATCGGCCCGGTCGCGCCGATGACGAATACGGGCGCGCGGTCGATATAGGCGTAGTAGATGCCCATGGTCGCATGCAGCATGCCGACGATGTTGTGCACGATCGCGATCATCGGCTTAGCCGTCACCTTGGCGTAGCCGTGCGCGATCTGCACCGCGATCTTCTCGTGCTGGCACAGCAGCATCGGCGGCGTGTTGTTGCCGTAGTTGACGAGCGAATCGTGCAGGCCCCGGTAGGAGGCGCCGGGGTTGAGCGCGATGTAGGGGAAGCCGAACTGCTTGATCAGGTCGACGATGACGTCGGACTGCCAGCGGGGGGCGGGGGAGTTGGGGGATTGCGATTTGGTCGGCGGCTTCTTGCCAGTTGCAGATTTCGTCTTCGCGCTGTTCTTCGCCATTTGATGCGTGCCTTGCCACTAGTCTTCCAGTGAGGCGCACGAGATACAAGTTTTTGTATGCCGGAGAAAGTCGCCTACCATATGAACTCTCGTGCTGCCGGGCCCGTGAATAGTGGGGATAGAGACACGTGGGGCTGGTAATTCCTTTCCAACTGGTGTAATGGCATAAATGAGAGTGGTTGAACTGCGCCCGGAGACCGAGAGGTCCTCCGGGCGTTTGTTTGTGCGCATCCCGTAAGACAACCGATGCGCCGGCGCCAGCACCCCTGAATCCTTTTCACCTGAACATTCGGTAGGGCCGCGAGAGCGGTCCTTTTTGCGCGCGCCGTCCCGCTCCGTTCTCCCCAGCAACCACGAAGAGGTGAACACGATGCCGTCGCTCGCCGATTTTCTGCAATTCCTGCTTCGTCAGCCCGCTCCAGGCAGCAACCCCTTTGGTTCGAACGGGGCGACGTTGGGCTCCAATGGGGCTCACAATGATCCGCTGAGCGCAGACCCACTCGGGCCTTCGGATACCTCCACGCAAATCTTGCAAAACGCTGAAAATCCGTGGGCCGCATTCGGACTGAGCGCTCAGCCAGGGTCCCCTGCGTATCAATCTCCTGAATGGGATGTCGCATCCCCGAGTTCGAATCGAGGGATTCTTGGAGGTTATGCGAGCGTTCCCGGGAGCCCTCCGGACGCTTCCCGACCTGCCGGCATTCTCTACACGTATGACAATCCCGAACGGAGTCAGGCTGGCAGCCTTCTTGGTCAGCCCTTCGATCCCGTAAGCCTCAATTCACTCGGCGGAAATGCTTTGTCTATTTTCAACCTGCCGCTGAGCCGCTTGTTGACCGGCACGCCGGCGTCGTCGGGTGGGGCTCTGCCATTCACGGATGTCGCGCCGCTAGCTCCGCCGGCAGGGAAGGTCGGGGCCGCCCAACCGTCAAGGAACCCCCAGTCCGGCACCGAAAACGATTATCCTCAAGAGCCAAGGTCCGGGATTCCGATTGCGCCGCAGAGTTCGATTCCTTTCGCGCCTCAGCGGTTACAGCCTGCGCCAGCCGCCGCGCGTGCGCAGGAATTTCCGAAGGATCAGACGTACAGGAATTTCGGCATCGATGCGCGAATTCACTATCCGGGGACTTCCGGATGGTCGGGTATCGAAACTGATGATGGTTGGGTTACGCCACATGCCCTGCCAGAAGATGGAGAGCAAGACCACTGGTCTGCGTATCTCGAGCCAGCACAAGTCGTTCTTCCATCGGCCAAAACAGGCGATCCGCGCATTGACCGTACGAGCGAATTTCTGCTCGACGCCCTGGTAGAGGCTGTTAAAGACCTGGGACCGAATGTACCCGAGGGCATGCGGCCGACCGTATTCGGGACGCTGGCTCACACCCGTTTTGCCAATAAGGTTAGGGAACTTGACTTACCTGGTATCGGGCAGGACGGCGTCGAGCAGACTTGGAGCCCGCAAGACTGGTTCTATTACGGAATCTCGGGCAGCAAGCGCACAGACGTTTACCTCAAGGACGAGTTTGGAAGGCCTATCGCGATCTACGATCTTAAGACGGGAAATGCGCGGTTGACACCCGCAAGGATCAGAGAACTCCGAGAGGCGGTGGGAGCGGGTGATATTCCCGTTCTCGAATTAAGCTGGCGCGACTTGACCGCATTCCGGCGATGGCCATGAGCTTGTCACGGAAGGCTCAAGTGGGAGGGGGGCGCTGGCACAGTGCTGGCCTAAACTGAGTGAGAGATAGGAGTACTGGGCGAGCACACGTTCGCCTTCTTGCAGGTCGCTTGGGGAGGGTGGGAGGGCGCGCCGTTTACTCAATGCAAGCAGTCGTCGTTGCGCCGGGGGCGGCGCGTGCCTGCGTGTGCTATGAATGAAGGCCGCGAGCGTCTCACAATTCGCAGCGTGCGAGAGATATCAACTATGAGCATGTCTCGGACAGCTCTCAATCTCGTGCAGAAGTCGCTCCCCCAATTGCGGCTTTGTAAGAATATTCTCGTGCTCCCGCCGACCGAGCATATCGTTCGCGGCTTCATGCTCGAGCGCACGCCATACAAGGGGGCGTTCTACTTGTGGCGTTTGATCGCTCCCTTGTTTCGCGTGACGCTGAATTACAGCAGGCGCATCCCGAAAGGGGCGCAAGTGCACTTGTCCCGGGATAATCCGAATGAGTCCGCGGCGATCATAACAGGGATCGTGTCAGAAAATATTCCGCATCTCGAAGGGGTGCGAACACCTGACGATTTCCTCAATCATATCGGCTGGATGATCGGTAACGACACGCCAAAATTTTTGCTCGACCTTGCGATGACATATTTTTTGGTCGAGCGTCTTCACGAAGCGCACGCGGCCGCTCAGGAGGCCTCCGCAGAAGCTGAGAAATTGGTCAGATATTACAAGGGCTCGGGCGAAGGGGGTGCTCGAACGGCTCAACACTTGGAGGAGGTCGGTCTGATTGCGAGTCGTCTGGCGGAGAGGATTCGTTCCAACCCGACGGCTGCCGCTGAGATGATCGCGGAGAGGGAGCGAAAGAACATCGCTGAATTCGAGCTGGCCGATACGCTGGCAGAAACAGTGCGGAATTAGAAGGTTCGCGCATCCCTTCCGGCGAAGCGGCGAGCACGTCGCGGTCGGCGCCCCTCCCTGCCCTTCACGTTTGCGCTACGCGCGCGCGTCGATCAACCATCTGGCATCACCTGTCTCCAGCGGATATGACTCCCCTCCCGCGGAGGACCCCAATGCCAAAAACCATCGACGTGCACGCCCATATCCTTGCCGAAGATACCATGCGGATGATCGCCAAGGAGGCGCCGTCGCTGGGGCTGAAGCTCACCCCGATCGATCACGACTTCGCGGTGTTCGAGCTCATGGGCGTCGCCTACAAGCCGTATCCGCGCGGGGCGTGGGACCTGGAGGCGCGCTTCAAGCATATGAAGGAGGCGGAGGTCGACATGCATGTGCTGTCGAACACGCCGCAGACCTTCCTCTACAACGCCGACGCCGCGCTCAACGTCACGGTCGCGGCGCTGCAGAACGACCAGATCGCCAAGCACGTGAAAGACTATCCCGATCGCTTCTACGGCATCGCCACCCTGCCGATGCAGGCGCCCGACAAGGCGGCGGCCGAGCTCGCGCGGGCGATGACCAAGCTCGGCCTCAGGGGCGCGCAGATCGGCTCGAACATCAACCGCAAGAACCTCGACGAGCCCGAGCTCGAGCCGGTGTGGGCGGTGGCGAACGAGCACCACGCGCTGATGATGGTGCATCCCACGCAAGTCGCCGCCATGGACCGGCTGGGCAAGTACTACCTCAACAACCTGATCGGCAATCCGCTCGACTCGACCATCGCGGTAGCCTCGGTCGTGTTCGGCGGCGTGGTCGAGCGCTATCCCAACATCAAATGGTTCTTCGTGCACGGCGGCGGCATGGCGCCGTGGCAGGCCGGGCGTTTCTCGCATGGCTGGCAGGTGCGGCCGGAGCCGAAGGTCAACCTCAAGGACCATGGGCCCGAGAAGGCGATGGCCACCCTCTACTACGACACGATCCTGCACGCGCAGCCGCAGCTGCAGGCGCTGGTGTCGATCATCGGCCCCTCGCGCATCGTGCTCGGCAGCGACTACCCCTACGACATGGGCACGCTCGAATGCGCCCGGCAGGTGAAGGCGCTGAACATCTCCGCCGCCGACAAGCAGAAGATCCTAACCGACATCCCGCTCAAGCTGGTCGGCAACGCGGGCGGCACCTGATGGGCGCGACGGTCGCGGCGCCGATCGCGCGCGCCTTCATCGCTGACGTCTTTGCCGCGGCCGGCTTCCCGGCCGCGGATGCCGCGCGCATCGCCGAGCTGATGACGGAGGCCGATCTCACCGGCGCCGATGCGCACGGCATCTTCCGCCTGCCGCACTACATCCGCCGGTTCAAGGCGGGCGCCGTCAATGCGCGGCCGAGCATCAAGGTGAACCGGACCGCGCCCGCGACGGCGCTGGTCGACGGCGACAACGGCATGGGCCATCTGGTGATGAGCCGCGCCGCCGAGACCGCGATCGCGCTCGCCCGCGACGCCGGCATCGCCTGGGTCGGCGCGACGCACTCGAACCACGCCAGCACCGCCGGCATCTATGCCGAGATGCCGGTCCATCACGGCATGATCGGGCTCTACGGCGCGGTCGCCAACGCCAACCACATGGCGGCCTGGGGCGGCACGGAGCTCCTGCTCGGCACCAACCCGCTCGGCATCGGCGTGCCATCCGGATCGGGTCCGCTGGTGCTCGACATGGCGACCACCGTCGTCTCCTACGGCACGGTAAAGAAATACGCGCTGGAAGGCCGCGCCATGCCGGAGGGCTGGATGGTCAATACGGCGACCGGCGCGCCGCTCACCGATGCCAAGCGTTCGGGCGAGGGCATGTTGCTGCCGATCGGCGAGTACAAGGGCGCCGGCCTCGCGATCATGCTCGGGCTCTTGGCCGGCGTGCTCAACGGCGCCGCTTTCGGCAAGGACGTGATCGACTTCAACGCCGACGATACGAGCGAGACCAACACCGGCCATTTCATCTGCGCGATCGACATCAAGCGGTTCATCCCGCTCGATGCGTTCACGGCGCAAGTCGACCGCCATATGACCGACTTCCACGCTTCGCCGCGTCTCCCCGGCTTCGACGCCATCCGCCTCCCCGGCGAGCGCCGCCGCGCCTGCCGCGCCGAGCGCCTGCGCGACGGCATCCCGCTGCCCGCTGCGCTCGCCGCACAGCTCGACAAGCTGGCGGGCGAGATGGGCGTGAAGAAGATCGGAGAACGTTGACTCGTCATGCCCGCGAATGCGGGCATCCACGTCTTTCTTGCCGCGATTCAGCCAGCAAGACGTGGATGGCCGGGACATAGGCGAGCGAAGCGACGCCGTTCTTCAAACGGCTATGCCCGGCCATGACGAGGAGAAGTCATGCCACCTTTCGCAGCATCTCCTGCTCGACCTCGGGCGCGAGCGGGAGCTGCACCGGTGCTTTCAGCTTCGCCGACAGATCGAGCGCCTTGGTCAGCATCAGCCTATTATGCGCTTCGGCGGCGGTCGCGGCCTGCGTCGGCACGCCGAGCGCCATGCGGTTGAGCCACGACACGGTCTCGTCGGCCATCGGGCCGCGCAGCTCGCCGAGCGCCATGTCGCCGGGCGGATAGCTGCCCATGAAGTCGACCATGCGGCTTTCGTCCGGCGCGTAGCCTTCCGACTGCGGCTTCGACACCGCGAGCACGATGTCGCGGTGGGTGTCGTCGATGGTGAGCACGCCGGTCGTGCCGACGATGCCGACCTCGAGGCTGTAGACCGCGGCCGGCCAGGTCACGGGCAGCGCCCAGGAAATATTGAGGTGATGCACGGTGCCGTCGGCGAACATCACCATGCCGGCGGTGGCGTCGATCCCCTGGTAGAGCGGGCCCAGCACCTTGTCGATCGAGCGGGCATAGACCTCGCTCTGCCGCTTGCCGTCGAGGCACCACATGCAGATGTCGAGCGCATGCGTGCCGGAGATCACCATCGGCGAGATCGTCTCCGGCTTGTCGGTGCGCTTGTAGTTGTCGATCGCGACCAGCCGGTTCATGAAGGCGCGAGATGTGACCATGGTCACATCCCCGAGCGCGCCGGTCGCGCATTTCTCCTTCGCGGCGAGCCAGCGGCGGCGGAAGCGCTGGGTGTAGCCGACGACCGCGTCGAGCTTCGCGCTCTCGATCGCGGCGAGCACGCGGGCCGACTGGGCGAGGTCGGTCGCGAGCGGCTTCTCGATCAGCATCGGCAGCTTGTTCTCGATCGCGCACATGATCGGGTCGACATGCAGGTGCTCGTCGGTCGCGATGATCGCGCAGGTCGCCTCGGGATGCCTGAGCAGCTCGCGGTGATCGGTGGTGACGAAGTCGGCGCCGATCTTGCTCGCGACCAGGTTGCCGCGGTTCGGGTTCTTCTCCGCGATGCCGATCCACTCGACCGCCGGATGCCGCGCCGCGACCTCGCCGCGAAACAGCCCGACGCGCCCGGCGCCGACGATGGCGAGGCCGAGCCCCTTGGTCTTGCGGTCCTTCATAGGTGTCTCCGATGCGATGCGGGCGGACCCGATCACGGGACGGACGCAAGGTCAACGAGGGGATGAGCACTGAGGCGCATCTCGGTTACCCTCCCGCCCACGCAAGTCGGGCTTGCTTGCCCGAC
>Ga0335081_10000704_pt1 | contig 55129 bp, 43 predicted proteins | sample Lox_Sample_35_FD_206713 | JGI IMG/M metagenome (GOLD analysis project Ga0335081, IMG submission 206713) | Soil microbial communities from Loxahatchee National Wildlife Refuge, Florida, United States - Lox_Sample_3.5 | ecosystem: Environmental > Terrestrial > Soil > Wetlands | place: USA...
AGACCCATGTCCTCGCACATCTTGCGCAGCGGGGTGCCGTGGAATGGGGTGAAGGAGTAGAGGTTGGTGTTGTCGGCGTCGATCTGGCGGTTGAGCTCCACGGTGTCCATCGCGAGCGCGCGGCTCTCGGTGGGGAAACCCGTGATGTTGTTGACCGAGAACTGCACGCCGTATTGATGCGGGATCTTCAACGCCTCGATGATGTCGGCGTTCTTCCAGCGCCGATCGATGACGCGCGTGCGGAACTCCTCGTTGCCGTGCTCGATACCGAACGAGATGCGATGAAGCCCGACCTCGGCCAAGCGCCGGATATTGTCGTGACTGATCGTCTCGGGGCGCGTTTGCATCCAGAACGGCAGCCGGATGTCGGAGTACATCTCGCAGAACTCGTCGAACTCCCGTCCGTTGAGCGCGAGGAACACATCGGCCCAGAAATAGGCATACTCCAGATTGAGCTTCTCCTTGAAGTATTTCAGCTCCTTGTGCACGAGGTCCATGCATCGTTTGCGCAGGAAGCGTGAGCTGGTCTCGCGTTTGTAGAGCGAGACCTGGTCCGGCGAATTGCAGAATCGGCACGTGTACGGGCAGCCGCGCACGGTTTCGATCGGCAGCATGCGATACACCCGCCCCGCCATCGGCCGGTAGAGGCGTGCGTCCTCGAAAATGCTGACGTCGATCATCGGCACGCCGTTGATGTCCACGGGCTTGCGAATCGGATTCTTTCTGATCGACCCGTCCGCCTGCTTCACCCAGAGGTTCGTGACGTCATCCCACGACGTGCCGCGCCCGATGCGGTCGCACAGGTCGAGAAGTGCATGCTCGCCCTCCCCGACGCAGACGATGTCGACGAGCGGACTGCGCAGCGCGAGTTGCGGCGCGAAGGTCGGAAAGACACCGCCGGCGATGACCGGCACCCGGTTCGCCTTTTTGTAGGCCTCGATCTCGCCCAGGACGTGGAGGCCGAGTTCCCACATGTCCTCCGTCGACGAGATGGCGACGAGATCCGGCTTGAATCGGGCAACCTGCTTGCTGAAGTCGTCGCGCCAATCGGTGGTGCGCAAACGGATGCCACGGCCGTCCATGTCGTATGGCACGACATTGAGGAATTCCATCTTGGTGCCGTCGGAATCGATGCCGTAGTCGGTCTGATAGTAGGTGGTGTCGAAGACCTCGATACGGTGACCCTCGCGCTTGAGCAGCGCCGAAAACAGGGCAATGGCGGGGGGCAGCATGTTCATGCCGAACGTGTTCGGGTAGATGAAGAGCACGTTGATGCCCATCAGACTGCCTTCCTGTTGGACGCGCGCATGCAGGGCAGCGCCCGATCGTCCCGCTCGATCTTTAGCACGAAAGCGAAACTCATTCTCCACCCGCGACCGCGACGACCTGCCCTGAGGTGAAGCCGTTCGCCTCGGAGCCGAACCAAAGCAGCGCCTGCGCGATTTCCTCCGGCGCCGCCATACGCTTCGCCGGAATGAGCGCGGCGCGCTCCGCCGGGTCGCGTCCCGGCATGCGGTGATGGATGCGGGTGTCGGTCACGCCGATCCGCAGCACGTTCGTGAACACATTACGCTCGGCCCACTTGCGGCAGACCGCTGGAATGAACTCCTGGGCGTGCTTCGACAACGAATACACGAAGCTCTCGGACCCGCCGCCGAACTTCACGCCGATACTGGACGCATGAACGATGCGGCCGAACCCTCGTTCAGCCATTGCAGGACCGATCGACTGCGCCAGCAATAGACCGGGGACCAGGTTCACGCAGAGCGCCGCCAGGATATCGGTAGCGCGGGCATCCTCGAATCGGCCGGGTTCGACCGCGGCTGCCAAATTCACCAGGGCATCGGCGCGGCGAAAGAACGCTGGTTCCTCGCGCAAGACGCCTTCCAGTCTCGCGGTGTCTGAAAAATCGCATTGCCAGGTTTCGAACGATGATCCGTGCAGCGCCTTCAGCTCCGATCGCGGCGTACGGAAGTGCCCGACGACGCGCCAACCCGCCTCGAGATAGAGCCGGCACAGCGCGATCCCGATGTCGGAGCTTGCTCCCGTTATGAGGGCCGTGCGCATCCGACCTGCCGGCAGCCGATCACACGCGGGCGCCGTTTGCCTTCAACCAGTATTCGGCCTGCGGCACTTGGTAGCCGTAATCGACGTCGAGGCCGCCCTCATTCTTGATCGGGTAGATCTTCTGTCCCATCCATTTCTGCGGCAGCAGGCCATCGGCCAGTCGATCGAGGTTGGTCGGACGCACGATCGAGACGCCCATGTCGGCGAACCACGCATCGCCCTGGCTGTCGCGGTCGCAGTTGAGCGTCCTCGGATCGCCGAAGGTCTCGAACGGCACGAACGGGTGCAGCAGCCCATCTTGCCCAATTTTTCTCGCCCGCAGCGGGCTCCACATATTGTAGCAGGAGACCGTGACGGCCGAGTCGAAGTCGGGGTGTGCGCGGAGCACCGAAATGCCCTCGCTCAGTTGCGCCGGCGAGATCGTCGGCGCATTCGCCATCAGCAGCACATAGAGTTCGGGCCGGCGGCCATCGCGTTCGAGCTCGGCGCTGATGACCTCATGTGCGTGCAGATAGGCGTGCTCGCCGAGCGCCTCCTTGGTGCACAAATGTGCCGGCCGATCGATGATACGGGCCCCATGCTCCAGGCCGAGCACCTTGATGCGGTCGCTGTCGGTCGAGACATAGATGCGCTCGATTTCGGAAACTGCCGCGGCGGCCGCGAGCGGCCAGGCGGCCAACGGCTTGCCCAGGACGGGCATCAGATTTTTTCCCGGCAGGCCGGTCGATCCCTCTCGGCCTATCATGATGGCAACGATCATCGAATGATTCCCTCCCCAACCACTCTGGCCGGCATGCGGCGCATTGGCCGAGCCGTTTCCTCTCGCCGCCTCACTTCGGGGTCGTTGATCGCCAAGAAGGCTCAAGGCCGGCGGCCGCCGACTTGTCGGCCTGGTCCATGTGCTGCAGGCAGTCGAGCAGACCCAGACCGAGATCGATGTACGTGCTCCGCATCAGCCGACGCCCCAGCTTGGGGGTATAGTTGTACGGCGTCTGCAGATAATGGCCTGCACGCGCGCCACCTTGATAGCCGACCGCAATGTCGCCGCCGAGAACCTCGCTGATCATGCCGAGCATGTCGCGGCTGGTCATGCGTTCGCGCCCGGCGAGATGCACGATCTGATTGACGAACTCCGGCGCCAGGACGTCGACGCTCATGGCGGCCGCGTCGAGCACGTGGATATACTCGCGGACCTCCTCGCCCGTTCCATAATAGTCGATCCGTCGCTCGGCGAGCGCCTGGGCGAGCAGTCGATGGACGCCGTTGCTCTGGTTGGCGCGCGGACCATAGAGCGAGCCGAAGCGCAGAATCGTAAAGGCCAGGCCGTAAGTCTCGCGATAATCCTCGATCAAGCCCTCGCACGCCTGCTTGGTCGTGCGGTAAAACGATCCCTGATTGGAGTAGACGTAGATCGAGCTGGCGAAGACGAATCGCGTGAGCCTGTGCTCGCGCGCCGCCTCGAGCATGTTCACGGTGCCGAGGATATTCACCTCGACCGATCGGCGCGGGCTCGCGATCGTGTCATTGATATCGGCAATTGCGGCCAGATGGTACGCACCGTCACATCCGCGCATCGCCTTGCCAACCGCATCGGCGTCGAGCACGTCGCCCACGATCATGGTCTGATCGGGCCGCACCCAGCGGGACGGCTTCACGTCGAACAGGATCGCCTGATGCCCGGCCTCGCTGAGCGCATCGGCGATGTGGCTGCCGAGGAACCCGCTGGCCCCCGTAATGAGTATCTTCATGGCTCCGATTGCGTCAGTTGGCAGCCACCCGAGACGAGATCGCGCGCGCGACCGCGGCAGGGAATTGATGCAGGTCCGGGATCACGATCGTGTCGCGCGGAAACGGACTCTCCTCGCCCGGGACAACGCGCCCGACGAAGGCAACGGCGTTTGCACGAGCCGCGCCATGGTCGGTCATGGCATCGCCCACCATGAGCACCCGTTCGCGTCGCCATGCGCGCGTGCGAACCATCTCATCGACGATCGATCGCTTGCCGCGGGAGCCGCCATGAATTTCGGCAAAGTACGACGACAGTCTGCGTCCCGCGATGATGGCTGCCAGCTCGCCGTCCGGCGTGCCGGACACCACCGCCATCGCGACATGTCCATGCAAGCGATCGAGCAGCTCGCGGGCTCCGGCCACCATCGGGCAGGCCATGACCCGCTCGAGCGCCAGCTCCTCGAAGCGGCGGCCAAGCTCGATCTTGCGGCCGGAAGCGAGCGGCTGACGGAGGATGTCGCGATAGATCATCTCGAATTTCACGAAACGGCTGACGCCGCCGTGCCGGCGATGCAGATCCATGATCATGTCGATCTCGCCCGGATGATCGGCGAATAGCGCACGGAACGCGTCGTCCTTCACCTCGACGGATTCGAGGATGACGCCGTCGAAGTCGAAGATGACGGCGTCGAGCGTGGTCTCAATTGCGGGCAAGACGCTCGGCAAGGCGATATTCCTCGTCCGGCACCGGCGAGCGGAGCGGCTCGCCGTCCAGGATGCGGATGGCTTCGCGGGTCGCCTCGACCTCCATGCGCGCGCGGCAATCCGCCGTCATCGAGCCCATGTGACATGTGAGCAGCACGTTCGATATCCGCGTGAGCTCCCCGCGATAGGGTTCCTCGGCGAAGGCATCGATGGCCGCCGCCCGGATGGTTCCGGCGCGCAGGGCCTGCGCCAGGGCGCCCTCGTTGACGATGCCACCGCGCGCCGTGTTCACCAGGACGGCGCTGGGCTTCATCATCGCAAGGTCCCGGGCGCCGATCATGTCGTAGGTCGCGGCCGTCAGGGGGACGTGAAGCGTCACGACATCGGCTTCGCGCAGAAGCGCATCCTTGTCGACCCATTGGACCGCATCGAGTGTCGGATCCGGTGCGATGTCATGGGCCAGGATGCGAACCCCCGCGAATCCGCCCTGGAGGTGACGGATCACGCGACGGCCGATCCGGCCGACGCCGATCACGCCGATGCACGACGTGGCGACGCGCGCTCCGGAGATGCGCATCCATTCGCCTACCCTCACCGAGCGGTCCGCCGGCCCGACCCCGCGCAGCAGATCGATGATCAGTCCCACGGTGAGCTCGGCGACGGCGGGCGACGGCGCGTCCGGCGTATAGCACACCGCGATCCCGAGCCGACGCGCGGCCAGGAGATCAACACTGTCGAGACCGATGCCCACGCGGCAGATCCCCTTGAGGCCGCGGCAGGCCGCCATCGCGTCGGCCGTGATCCTCTCGGTTCCAGCGATCACTACCGGAAAACCGGCGACGACCTCCGCCACTTCCGAGACCTTGAGCCGACGGCCGATCGGGTTGGTCACGAGCTCGATTCCCGCCGATTGCAGCAACAACAACGGCAGCGGGTCGACGCCGGCGAACGGCACCGTCGTGACCATGACGCGACGCGGCAGCTCGCTCATGCGTCCGCCTCCGCGAGCGCCTGCTCGGCATCGCCGGAGACGAGTTCGAGACGCTGGTGCTCGACCATTTCCCAGTAGCGGCCGCGCCGAGCCAGCAGGTCGCGATGCGTCCCCTGCTCGACGATCCTCCCGCCCTCCATCACCAACACCTTGGAGGCATTGCGGATGGTCGAGAGACGGTGCGCCACCACCAGCACGGTGCGCGAGCCCGACATCGTTTCCATCGCTTGCTGGATGGCGCGTTCTGTGAACGTGTCGAGGTTGCTGGTCGCCTCGTCGAAGATGATCAGGTCGGGGTCCGCCAGCACCGCGCGCGCGATCGCGATGCGCTGCTGCTGGCCGCCGGAGAGGCGGACGCCGCGGTCGCCGAGATAAGTGTCGTATCCCTGCGGCAGCGCCTCGATGAATTCCGCCGCCGCCGCAAACTCTGCGGCTGCCTTCACACGCTCGGGCGGCACGTCTCCACGCCCGAACGCGATGTTGTTGGTTACAGTGTCGTTGAAGATGAAGGTGTCTTGCGTCACGAACGCGAGCCTCCGGCGCCATGAGCGCACGTCGAGCTCGCGCAGATCGACGTCGTCAACCGTGATCCGCCCGGATTGCGGGTCATAGAGGCGCGCAATCAGCATCAGCAGTGTGGTCTTTCCGGCGCCGGATGGACCGACTACGGCCACCATCTCGCCGCGCTCCACGGTGATCGACAGGCCCCTGATCGTCGGCGCCTCCGCTCCCTCGTAGCTGAACGTCAGATTCTCGAAAGCCAGACGCTGCCGCAGCGGCTGGGCGGGCGCGCGCCCTTCCGATTGGCGCATCCGTTCGGTCTCGCTGTAGAACTCGGTGAGCATGTCGAGCGCATGCATCTGGCTCACAATTCGGTTGCGCGCCGTGTTGATGCTGCTGACCGGCCCCATCAGACGGAACATCAGGAACAGGAACAACAGCATCGAGCTGAACCACGCCGTCGAGTCCCCGCCGTGCATGGCCGCGCTGACGAACAGGATTGCGCAGATGAACAGACCCGCCGAGACGCTGAGCAAGGGGGCAGTGAAGGCTTGGACCACGGCGGTGCGACGAATGCTGGTCATCAGCTCCGCAAGCCTCTGCGCATATTGCCGGGCCATGACCGGCTCGGCAGCCGACAATCGGACGAGCTTCATGCCGGTCATGCTTTCGAGAATGACCTGATTGACCTGGGCCGCCGCCGTCGAAATGCGCTCTCCTGCCCGACGCAACGCGCCCGAGGTGAGAACCCGCATCACCCCTGAGATCGCGACCACGAAAACGACCGCGACCGCGGTCAGGCGCCAGGACACCGCCACCATCAGAATGGTGTAGACGAGCAGCGTCATGGCTTGCGAGATCGCAATGGCGCAGTTGGTGAGCATGTCGCTCACGCGACGCGGCCAGCCGTACAGGCCGTTCTGCAGCGTGCCGAGGTCCCGGTTGTTGATGAACGCGATGTCGACGGACATCAGCGCCGAGAAGCTGCGCAGGTTGAGCTTGCGCTCCCATGCCAGCGGCATCGTCGTCCCGAGCAAATCGAGGATAAAGGACAGTGCGCCGCGCATGAGCACCACGGCCGCCATGGCGATCGCGAAGATCTTGATCCGCTCGTTGGCCGCCAGTTCCCCGAACAGGCCCGATACATTCTTCAGCAACGGCACGTTGGAGAAGGCCCCGATATTGCCGTGGGCCTCGAGGATCGGAACCAGCAGCGAGATGCTCAAGCCTTCGGTGAACGCACTCACCACCGAGAGCGCCACGAACAGCACGAACAGGAGGCCGTGACCGCGCAGGAGCGCCGCGCAACGGCGCGCGAAGACGCCGTAGGCCGCGACCTTGTTCACGAGCGCCGTGATCATGAGCTGGCCGACCCGGCGAGCCCCGCCCGACGGGATATCCGACCGGCCCCCGCTATCTGCGACGCTTCCTCCAGAACCCGCGCGGCGGAGCCGCTGGCCGCGAACGCCGGTCGTTGAACAGCGCCACGCGCCGGTGGCGAGCGCAGCCAAGCACGGACCTCCTCGTCGCATCGTGCCCGATCCGCGAGTCCCGCACGAGCGGCCGTACACTGGTCGGCGCTCTGTAAATTCGGCTGGAAAGATAATGGGCGGTGTCCCATCAACGCCGCTTCGAGGAGCGCCATCGACCGCATCCCGATCACGATGTCGGCGTGCCACAAGTACGACCAAAGCGGTTCCTTGAAGACGACATGCCAACCGGGCGCAGCCGGCGCCGGCACGTGATCGGCTCCCGGATGCAATTTTTCGACGACTTGGTACCGGGTGGCGGTGTCGGCCAGAAGCCGCGCGAGCGTCGTCCGCACGTCGCGCTCGGTATAGCCGAGCCAAGGTCCCAGGCCGCCAGGCTGCTCCGGCCCGGTGCCGTAGTCGAGGACATGGTTTTCCGACAGGAACAAGAGCCGCTCGCCCACCCGGCTCTTGGCCCAGCAGATCGGCATCGGCGGCGGGGCGCAGGTAAACTCACTGATCCGATCAGCGAGTGCGGACAATGATGGGCTGCCGGTGACCCTCAGCCGGTCCGCCGGCAGGCCCTCCGCCATCGCTTCATGCCGGGCGCTCTCGTCGGGACAGCACACGATATCCGTGAGACAGTTTTCGCCGTCGCCGTCGGCGAAAAATCGCGTCCGGTATCCGAACCACTCGTCGAGCACCGCGATCGTCGGGACGGATCGCGCGCGAGCTCCGATGGTCAGAAAACGCTCCGGCCCCGGGTAGCGTGTCGTTCCGCAGACGATCGCGCGCGGTCTCAGTCGATCGATGAGTGTCCCGCACTCCGCCGCGCTCGAGGCGTCCCCCACCCTCGCGGCGATCCCGTATTCCGCAAACAGGGGCGCGGTGGCGAGGGAGGCCAAAACGAACGCGTTTGCGCCCGCGACGGCGGCGATCGGTGCGACGTTGCGGGCGCCCCCCGCATCCGTGGCGCAGAGCATCAGCGCGTCAGACATGGTGGCTCGCATGCGACATCAACGCCATCACGCTGCGGTCTTCCAACAGAGCGCGCGCCTCATCCACGTGCTCGAAAATCGACGCCAGCAGCATCATCTCGGATCGGCACGACCGAAGCCTTCACCTCGGCTTTGCGGCCGACGCCGCCTTCATCTCCGACAGCTCGCGCACGTTCTCGGCGACCTTCTCAAACGCAGCCGCGACCATATCCAGATCGGAATGGGTCATGGGAGGACGGATCATCTCATGCGTAATCACCCGTTCGCCGTGTGCGCGTTCCGCGTTGGGGCAGAGCCCGGCCTCGTAGGTCGGCGATCCGTCGTAATGCGGGCAGCGGAACGGGCATTGAACCGTGCCGTAACCGATCATCTTCTTGAACATCGGCGCGAGGTAGATGGGCTTGGCATAGCCGCCTCCCATCAGTGGCCCCTCCTGCTCACGCAGCTGCGTGACGGGCAGCTCCGCCTTCACGGCACGCACGAACAATTCACGCGACACGCCCATCCGTTCCTCGTCGTAGTCGAGGGCATGGACGTAGTAGACGTGGTCGCCGCCGGGCCCGACCTTCGGCATTACAAGCCCGTGAATACGGGACAGCTGCCGCTCGAGGTAGGCGACGTTCGCCTTGCGTTGCGCGATCAACTCCGGCCCTTTCTTGAGCTGGCTGCGGCCGATCGCGGCCTCGATCTCCCCGAGCCTGAAGTTGAACCCGATCATGTTGACGAGATTCTTCGTGCCCTTGTCCTCGACGACCGCTTCGGCGTGATTGCGGATCATCTGCAGGCGATCCGCCAGCATGTCGTCGTTCGTGACGCACATCCCTCCTTCGCCAGTATGAATGTGCTTGTGGTAGTTGAGGCTGAACACGCCGATATCGCCGAGCGTCCCGACGGGACGTCCCTTGTATGTCGCGAAGGGTGCCTGCGCGCAGTCTTCGATGACCGCGATCCGGTGCTTGCGGGCCAGCTCCATGATCGGATCCATGTCGGCCGACTGGCCGAACAGATGGACGACGATGATCGCCTTGGTCCGCTTGGTGATCCGCGCCGCGATCGTATCCGCCGACAGCGTGTAGAGCTGGGGGTCGATGTCCGCGAAGATCGGCACCGCATTGAAGACCACCGCGGCGGTCACGGAGGCGACCATGGTGTAGGGGGATACGATGACTTCATCGCCCGGTCCCGCGCCGACCGCCCCGACCGCCGCATAGAGTCCGGAGGTGCAGGAATTGACCGCAATCGCGTGCCGGCAGCCCGACAGCGCCGCCCATTCGGCCTCGAACGCACGCACGTTGGGACCGCCGTAGAAATCGGGATCCCATTCGCCGAGGTAGCGCGAGAGGATTCCCGAATCGAGAACCTCCGCTACCGCCTGTTTCTCCGCTGCGCCGATGACCGCATAGCCGGGGAAAGGCGCGGTTCGCACCGGGTTCCCGCCGAGAAGGGCCAATTTGCTCATGCTGCGACCGTCCTCGAGTTGAGCGCGTCGACCAGCTCGATTGCTTCGCAGGCGCTTGCGATATCTGACGAAAGCCTGGCGCCTTCGTGCCAGTTCGCGAGCTCGTCGAGCGCTCTTAGCAGCGCCGATCCGTAATGCGTCGAGCTCCATTGCCCGTGGTTGAGCACCACCTCGCCGGGAAAGATGTCGGAGGCCGATCGACGACGCGTCCGGATCGCCAGTCCCGCATCCTCGATCGTGATGACAGCGTCGGCGCATGCAAGCTCGATCTCGAAGCGCGTCACGTCTGTCCCTTCGCTGCCAATGACCGTGAAGCTCGCCTCGCCAAGGTCGAACGAAAATGTCTCGGCACGCTGCGCCGATCGCAGGTTCATCCCGCCGGTGCGAGCCGATATGGCCGGAGCGCGCCCGGTGAGAAAGATCACGAGGTCGATGAGATGGCTCCCATTGTTCAGCAGGCTGCCCGAGCACCATCCGGTGACCGAGCGCAGGGCGCCGTAGCGGCCCGACTGTATTGCGTCGCGCAGTTCGTGCATGGTGGGATCGAAGCGGCGCGTGAAATTGACGGCGACCGGCACATTCTTCGCTCTGAACTTTTGCGCGAGCTCGCGCGCCCTTTGCGCCGCGCCGTCGAGGGGCTTTTCGGCGAACACCGCCTTGATGTCGGCAGCGAGCAGACGGGCGAGATGCGCAACATGCGTGCCGGTAGGGCTGCAAACGCTGACAATGTCGAAGCGCTGGCAGTCGAGCGCCTCGTCGAGCGTCCCGTAACCGCGCCGCACGCTCCACTTCCTCATGAACCGCTCGCGCGCCGTCTCATCCGGCTCCACGCAAGCCACAAGCTCGAACCGCGGGTGCCGCGCATAGGCCAGAGCGTGGGTCAGCACCATCGTGTCGTCCGGCCCGGCGTTGTATCCGCCGGCGATCTTCCCGCACCCCACCACGAGCGCCGACCACGGCTCAGACGACACGCGCCACCACCGCGGAATTGAGCGCTGCGATCTCGGGGTGCCGGTCGAGAAAGTCGAGCATGTCTGCAAGGGCGAAGTCCGGCCGCAATGGCCGCAAGGCCGCGAAGGTCGCGCGGATCACGGCGAGATCTTCGGCAGTATCGAGCGTGAGGCGCAGATCGGGCTTTGTCTCGCGCGGCGGCGCGTGAACGTTGGCCAACGAATAGAGCTCGGGGTGACGATAAATGTAGAGACTGACGTGCTCGTGATCGACGCTGTCGGACGTGCGCGTCGCGACATCGGCCAGAATCCGCGTCGCGAATACCTGGGTATCCATTCCGTCCGGATAGCTGCGCGTGAGCGTATTCGAGACGTAGTCGACGCTGTCGGCACGGTAGGCCTTGATCACCTTCGACACGATGGCGGGATCGATGAGCGGACAGTCGCCGGTCAGCTCGACGATCACGTCGACCTCGTGAGCCCGCGCCGCATCGAGAACGCGCTCAAGCACGTCGTCCTCGCTTCCTCGCCATACCCCGACCCCGAGCCGGCGCGCCAGCTCCTCGACCGGATCATCGGTACGGTTCACCGTGGTGGCGACGACGATTTGATCCAGCTCCGGCACGAAGCGCAGACGCTCGATCATCAGCTCGAGCATCGGCTTCCCCTCGGCCTCGGCCAGCACCTTTCCGGGCAGCCGCGAGGACGTCATCCGCGCCTCGATGGTGGCGACCATGCGCGCCATGACCTAACGCACCGCCCACATGACGCGCCCCATGGCGCGGAGGATTCTCAGGTTTCCCCGCAGTCGGCGCACGTAGAACCGTGAGATGTCCGCGCGGGCACGGCGCTCGATCGGAATGGTGGCAAGACGAAAGTCGGCGCGGACCGCGCGCAGCATCAGTTCGGTTCCGATCGAGCGAAGCGTATCGAACCGGCCGAAGCGCTCGTAAACGGCACGCCGGTACGCCTTGAAGCCGCACAGCGGATCGCGAATTCCCCATGCGGCATGGGTGTAAAGCGCGAAGACCTTCTCCGCAAAGCTCCCCATTCCCTGCCGCTGCGCCGCGACCACATCGGCCGAGCCGGTCGCGATGGGTGCGATGATGCGTGGAACATCCTCGGCCCGATGCTCGCCATCGGCATCGAAGCTCACGACGATATCGGCACCGCGCCCGATGGCTTCGGCAAATCCGTCATTGAGCGAGGCGTCGTAGCCGCCGTTGACGCCATGACGCACGACCACGGCGCCCGCGCGTTCCGCTTCGGCCGCGGTCGCGTCGCTCGAGCCGTCGTCCACCACCACGACCTCGCTCGCATACGGCCGCACCCCTTGCACGATACGCGCGATCGTCTCGCCTTCGTTGAAGGCCGGGATCACGATGGTGACCTTCTGTGTCATTTGCCGCATCGAGCCCATCGGTTCCACCGAGCGACGCGCCCTGGCAGGCTCAGTCGGCGAGATCGTCCGGATAGAGCTCGCGTCCGGCGCGCAGCGCATGCCGCAGCCGCCTTCCGACCACCTGTCCGATCTGGGCCGGCGTGAAGGCCTCGCTGGGGCAGGGTCGCAATGCTTCGACATCATCGGCTGCAAGCACGGCGCCGGCGGGCAGATCGATCCGGGCACGCAATCCGCGGCGCTGCACGATGGCGGAGTCGAGCTCGTTGTCCTCGATGCGCTTGACGCCATCGCCGAGAGCCGCCTCGAGCTCCCGCGAGCGGTCGACCATCTCGCGCCAGGTGGCGGGCGTCATCGAGAACGGGTGGTCCGGCCCCTTCCGCGTGATGTCGTCGGTGAAGTGCTTCTCGATCACGCGCGCACCGAACGCAATTGCACCCAGCGCGGTCGCGTGACCCGGCGTGTGATCGGACAGTCCGAGCGGCAGGCCGGGCCAATGCAATGCGTAAGCCCGCAGGACGCGCAGGTTGACATGACGGAAGTTCTCGAGGCTTCCCGTGTAGTTGGTGTTGCACTGCATGAGGCACAACTGCCGATTGTGATGCAGGACCGCCTCGACCGCAGTCTCCACGTCCGACATCGAGGCGGCGCCCGATGCCAGCAACATCGGCTTTCCCTTCGAGGCCACGTATTCGATGAAGGCCGGCCACGTGATGTCGCCCGACCCGATCTTGAAGGCCGGCAGCAGTTCGACGACGTCATCGACGGCCTCGATGTCGTATGGCGTGGTCATCCAATGGATGCCGGCTTTACGCGCCGTCTCGGCGAGCTCGTGATTCCAGTCGCGGTTGAGGCTGTAATCGGCATACACCTCGAACACCGGCTTTTCCCATTTGGCCTGATGCGCGATCTGGCCGCCGAGGTTGCGGAAACCGTAGTCGCTGACGATCTTTTCCGCTTTGAAATGCTGGAACTTGGCCGCGTCCGCACCGGCCTCCTTGGCGAGAAAGATCAGTTTCTTCGCTCTCTCAAGATCGCCGTCATGGTTCGCCGCGATATCGGCGACGAGATAGCTCGGCGCCGAAATCGAAATTTCCCGGTTGCCGATCATGAAGCGCGAGTCATAGCGCAACGCCCTGCTCATGCTGATCGCCTCCATCGGTCGGCCAGCGATTGCACCACGGCCGGCAAGTCGGGCAGCCGATAACCGAGGATCGCCTCCGCGCGCGATACATCGAGGCCGAGGCTTTCGGCGCGCGGCACCTTCATGCCGCGCACGCTCGCGGTCTCGGCCCAATCGAGCCGGATCCCCATGGCGCCGGCCAACGCCTCGACGAACATCTCCTTGCTCGAGACCTGCCGTGACGCGACGTTCAACAGACCGGTCGCACCCCGCTCGGCGAGATCGAGGAGCGCGGGTGCGAGCGCATCCGCATCGATCGTGGACGTATGAAAGTCGTCGAACAGCGTCATCGGCCGGCGTCGTTCCAGTGCGTCAGCCGCCCACTCGAAAAAGGTCGGCTGCCCGTGCCATCCCCGCAGGCCCGTGAAGTTGGTTCGCACGACCAGGGCGTCTGCGAAGCGCAGCGCCAAGGTTTCGCCGGCAAACTTCGATCGGGCATATTCGTTGACCAACCTGATCGGCGCCGCCTCATCGTGGAGCCGATCGCCATCGCCGGTGAAGAAATGATCCGTTGATACATGCACCAACCGTATCGCGCGCTCGCCGCAGGCGTCGGCGATCGATCCGACCGCGATCGCGTTGATCGCCTGCGCAACCTGCGGATTGGCCTCGCACGTTTCCAGATTGGTCAACGCGGCTGCATTGATGACGAGATCGGGCGCGACTGCCCCGATCAGGTCGCCGATCCGCTCGCCGGTCGCGATATCCACGCTCCGATCCGCTCCGCGTCGGGCGACGCCGATCACGGCATCGCCGCGCCGGCGCGCAGCCCGGCTCAGCGCTTGGCCCAGCAGGCCGGTGGAACCGAACAGCAGGATGCGCATCTCGTCGCGCGCCGGCCACGCTCAGCGCACTTTGAACAGCGGGACGATCGGCTTGCACTGCAAATGCTGCGTCAAGGCGTTGTTCTTGGCGGCGTCGCGCAGGATCGGCAACACCTCGTCATAGGCCGCCAGCACGCCATCGACGTCCGCATCCGAGTGGGCGTAGCTCATGTTGTGCGTGCCGATCATCAGGATGCCGCGAGAGAACATCTCCTGTTGCAGCAGCGTCTTGAGCTCCCATGCGGTCGCCGTCGGCGCATCGCGCAGGATGAAGAATGACCACGTGGGGTCCCCCGCGACCGAGCCGAAGAACTCGCTCTTGTGGCGGGCGAGACGTTCCTTCAATCCCTCGGTGATCCTCCCTCCACGTCGGCGCATGGTGGCAACGACCGGCTCGCGCTCGAGCTTGGCGAGCGTTGCGTGTGCAGCCGCGAGCGAAAGGGTTTCGCCGCCCATCGTGAAGGAGAAGAACACCTCCTCCATCTCCATCATCAATTCGCGCCGCCCGCATACCGCCGACAGCGGGAAACCGTTGGCGATCCCCTTGCCCAATGTCGTCAGGTCCGGCGTCACGCCGAACAGCTCCTGCGCCCCGCCGTTCGCGAAACGAAAGCCGGTGATCGTCTCATCGAAAACAAGCACGATACCCTCGCGCGTCGCGATCTCGCGGACCGCCTGCAGGTAGCCCGGCTTGGGCGATTCGATGTTCATCGGCTCCATGATGATTGCCGCGACCTCGCCGGACCGGTCGCGAATAGCAGCTTCGAGGGCATCGATTTCGTTATAGGGAAAGCGGTGGACCAGCGCCTTCGTGGCCGCCGGGACGCCTTTGTCGCGCGACGTCGACCCGATATACCAGTCCTGCCAGCCGTGGTATCCGCACGCGAGGACATGCTCGCGTCCGGTATGGGCGCGCGCGACGCGGATCGCTCCCGCCGTCGCGTCCGATCCGTTCTTGCCGAACCGCACCATCTCGGCCGAAGGAACCATCGCGACGATCTGCTCGGCCACGATCGTCTCCAGCTCGTGACTGAGCGAATAGATCGTCCCGTTGCCGAGCTGCCCCGCAACCGCGGCGGTCACGTCGGGGTCGCCGTAGCCGAGCGTGACGGCACAAAGCGCATTGACGAAGTCGACGTATTCGTTGCCATCGACGTCCCACAGACGAGAGCCCTTTCCGTGCGTCGCGAAATAGGGCGAAATTCCGTGCGGATATTGCGTGACACTCTTCGAGAAAGTCTGGGACCCGAGAGGGATCACCTTGCGGGCGCGCTCGAGCAGCGCTTCCGATTTGCTGTAACGAACGGACATTGCCGACTGCCCCGATCTATCCGCCGACAGCCTGCGTTCCGAGCTCGGCGCGGATCGAGCGCGCGAGACCCTCGTTGCGGGCAAACCGGCCATTGATCGATGAAAGCTCGGGACGCGCATCGAGCAGCGCCAGGATGTCGTGCATCCGAAAATCCGGCGTGCCTGGCAGCAGCGAATCATAGATCGCCCGCACCAACGCAAGGTCGTCGGGCTCATCGACCGTCCATCTCAACGCGGACAGGTCGTGATCGGCCTTGTAGTGCGCAATGCGAAAGCGCTCCGGACGGCGGTAGAAGAACTGCGTCACGTGCTCCCGTTCGAGCTTGAGCGAAGCTTCGGCCGCGGCCTCGTGCAGGCGGAAGGCACGCACGATTTCGACGTCAAGTCCATCCGGGAAGGTCGGCTGGTGTGAATTGCTGCTGATGTCGGCGCCGCCGACCAAGTGATGGGCAACCACCGCGTCGATCACGTCGGGATCCGTCAATGGGCAGTCGCCGGTCAACCGGACCACGTGTTGCGATGGATTGCGGGATGCGGCTTGCGCAAACCGGTCGAGGACGTCGTCCAGATCGCCGCGAAACACCGTCACGCCGCTGGCCTCGACCGTACGCGCCAACTCGTCGTCAAAAGGATCGACGCTCGTCGCAACGACGATGCGATCGAGCAAGCGCGCGCGACCGATGCGCTCGAGCTGGCGTACGATCATCGGCCTGCCGGCGACCTCGCGCAGCACCTTGCCGGGCAGACGGCTAGATGAGGTGCGTGCCTGCAGGATCGCGAGGACCCGTACCTCGGCCGACGCTTGTTTGGACGTCACCATCGCCTCGGATCGATCATTTCGCGGTCTTCGATCGCGTACTTGCCGAAGTCGAGCGTCGTCGCGGCGCTCGCCTGGAAGGCGCGCACGTTGTCCTTCAGGTTCGACAGGCTGTCCACGCCGATGAGGACGCGATTGACCTGCCGGCAGCCTTTCACGAAATTCAAAGCCGCCGCTGCCGGGGTGAGGCCGGCCTCCTCGACGTCGGCGTGGAGCTTGGCGAGATGAGCACGCAAGCGGTCGAAGTGCACCGGGAGCCGGTCGCCGTCCGCGAGCAACACACCCTGGAGGAATACCGAGCGCGCGTGAACCTCGACATGGCGTTCGGCGAGGTCGTCAAGCACGCCGTCGTGCAGGAACCGCTGGTCGAGCATGTTGAGCGGCAGTTGCACGACATCGATGTCGTAGTGGTCCAGAATGCGACGCAGTGTCTCCGGATCGTAGACCGAGACGCCGATACGGCGGACGAGCGCTTCCGACTTGAGCGTAGCAAGAATTGCGTACAGACGATGGCCGTTCGGAGCGAGCAGGTCCTCCGCATGATGAACCAGCAACGCGTCGAGGCTCTCCACATGCAAATGCTCGAGTGATTGGCGCACCCGCGCCGCCACCCGGTCGACGTCGACCGGCGCGCCGTTGGCGCGCGCGTTCGAGGTCGTCTTGGACACGATGCGAAATCGCGCCTCTGGCGGGCGGACAGCCGCGATGACGTTTTCGGCGTCGCCGTAGTCGGCCGCGGTATCGAGCATGTCGATGCCGTTCTTCCACGCGAATCCGAGTATTGCGCGTACTTCGCTCGCGCGGACCGCCCGCGCGGGGCGCGCGAAACCGTAAGGCAGCCCGAACTGCACGGTCCCGACGGCAAGCTTCGGTTCGGTGGGCGCGTTCACCAAGATCTCGGCAGCAAAGCCGACCTGCTCGATGCTCCGGTCAAGCTGCAGCGACACGATTGCGACCTGTCAGCTGCATCAATCCAGCTTTGTCCAGACGCTGCAGGTTGCGGTCAGACGAATAACGCAGATCCTCCGGCGCGCGGCGGGCTCCGTACGCCGCAAGATGATGCCCGGTCCAATCCTGGATCGGCGGGCAGATGGCGTATCGATCGTCGAGCTCGACCGTCATGCGCGCATCATCCTCGGTGACCAGAACCTCGTGCAGCTTCTCCCCGGCGCGGATTCCGATCACCTCGTGCGGCAGACCCGGCGCAATCGCAGCCGCAAGGTCAGCGATATTCATGGAAGGAATCTTCGGGATGAAGATCTCGGCGCCGCGCATCATTTCGAGGGAGGACAGGACAAAATTCACGCCCTGCTCCAACGTGATCCAGAAGCGCGTCATGCGCGGGTCGGTGATCGGAATCCGCACCGCCCCCTGACGCACGAGCTCCTCGAACAGCGGCACCACCGAGCCGCGCGATCCGATCACATTGCCGTAGCGCACGACCGAGAACTGCGGGCCGTCCTCGCCCGACAGGTTGTTGGCCGCAACCATGATCTTGTCCGCGGCGAGCTTCGAAGCGCCGTAGAGGTTGATCGGATTGACCGCTTTATCGGTCGACAAGGCCACCACCTTGCGCACCTTCGTGCGCAGCGCCGCCTTGACGACGTTCTCGGCTCCGTGGACGTTCGTAAGAATGCATTCGAATGGATTGTATTCGGCCGTGGGGACGATCTTGAGCGCGGCTGCATGCACCACCACGTCGATGCCGCGCATGGCAAGCTCAAGACGAGAAGCATCTCGAACGTCGCCGATGAAGAACCGCAGGCGGCCGCACGCATCAGCCGAGTGAGTCGCCTGCAGTTCGCGCGTCATCGCTTCCTGCTTCTGCTCGTCCCGGGAAAACACGACGAGCCGCCTCGGCTTGTAGCGGGTCAGAACCGCGTGGACGAACGCATGGCCGAAAGAGCCGGTCCCTCCGGTCACGAGAATATTGCACCCGGTCAAGTCCGGCTGGGGTTGCAGGAACGAATTGTCGACGGTCACCGTCATGATAGGGTTTGTTCTCGGTCTAGGATGCCCACCGACGAACGGCCCTGAGCGGGCGCCCGAGCTCCGAGGGATTGCTTCAGCCCACGGATCAGGCTGCGCTCCCGCGGCTCCCGAAGGCCCTCCAACGAAAACGTCGGGATGACGCGGTTGCGCTTGCGCTCCCCCGCTCGCGCGAGCACCTGTCTGCGCAAGGTATGGTCGATGACACGCTCGACCGACAGATACACGCATCGGTCGCGGATGGTTTCGAGCCCAAGCTTCGAATGCCGACGCAATCCGAGGTCGAAAAAGATGACCGGCTTGGCGGTCGCGCAAGCGAGCATAAGGCTCGTCGAGCTGTAGTCCAGGATGAAGGCGTCAGCCATATCGATCACATCCTCGAGTCGCGATCGGCAAATGCGCGCGGGGTCGATATCCGCATACGCCCATGCGGCCTCTGACTGCCAGGGATACGCCTTCAAGATCGCTTCCGGAAACTGCTCGAGTACGTGCGTCTGCCACCGCGCGTAAACCAAATCCGGCAGGGAGCGTCCGGGACCATAGGTATGGAGGTTATTGAAGCCCGTCGGAACGTAGTACGTCCTCAGACCCGGCCTCATATGCAGGGGCTCGATCTCCGCATCCGGATCGAATATCGCTGCGATCTTCTGGGCGTCGGACGGGATTGCGCCGAGAGGCTCGTCGGCGGCGATCAGCGAATGAGCATCCGGCATCGTGAGCCGATCACGCATCCCCGCCGCGGCAAATCCCAGCTCGTGCGTCGCCAGGGTCCGCTCACCATAGCCGCAGACCGGGTCTCCGACCACTCCGCTTCCTTCTCCGTGACCGACCGTGACGACAGGAATGTTGGCCGCACGTGCCCGCGCCGCCATGACACGGTTGGCGACGTGGGCCAGCGTGCCGACCACGAGGATATCGGCAGCCAACGGTGCCGGCTTGCCTTCGACGAGGTATCGGCGTGTATGGGCGCGAAAGATGTCGATTAGCGCGCGCTGGTCGCGTGTCATTGCGAAACAATCGCAAATGCGATCCACAGCGGCTTCGACGGCCGGCCATTGTGCTGCAAGCCGAACGCCCAGCACTTCAACGGATGGAGTTACGGGACGGAATCCATTCCGAACCATGGTATTGACGAGATCGCCGCTCATTTCGCACTGGAACAGGGCGACACGACGTCGTCCCGGCACCAGATCGAGAATTTTGGCCAACGCGAAATAACGCCATCGCAGCGACGGCAGCGTCGAAACCGGCTCGACCGTATCGATCTCCTTCTCCGTGGCGTTCAGGCCATGCGCGATGTCGACATGATCGATATATGGAAAGCCGGATTGCCGCGCGAATTGGAGATCGGGCCTGACAATTCCTCGCTTCTGCTCATGCACGAATAGGCGATACTGGGTTAAAATGGTCATGAACACGGGAAACATCAGAAGCGGAACATTCTCATACGGCGCAACCAGCCCGGCGCAACGAGCCACGGCCTCCTTGAGAATCTCATAGACGGCCATGCATTCGCGATCGGGCTCCTCCATGACGTCGCGGAATCGCAACGTCGCGAAGTCGACCGGCGTCACGCACGGCTCGTGAAGTGCCTGGTTGGAATTCATCTGGCCCTAATGCGTGTCCAGTGGGCGTTGAAATAGGAGCGTGGCTCGGCATTGAAGCTCGCCTTGAAGTCGCCCCGCTGCGGCGAGTTCATTCCAACCATGTCGACCGAGCGGAGCCCGGCGCCCCACGCCGAGCGAATACTCTCGAGAATGAGAAACGTGGAGACACCGGCACTCCGCCACGCTGGATCGCAGGCGCCGAAGTAATAGTAGGCCGTCGTCTTGTCGTGGAGAAAGACGCTTGCGCCTACCGGTTTGCGCTCCGGTGACATTGCCAGCAGCATTCTGCCGCGCCGCGATCGGAGCAGCGGGGCCAGCGCTCCGCGAATAAATTCCCTTTCGTCCGGAGATCGGACAAGGCCTTGGCGGGCGAACGTCGCCTCGTGCAGCCTATCAAAGGTATCGATGTCATCCGATTCGGCGGCCGACACTTCGGCGCTGATCGCCTTCTTCAGATCCTGTCGGCGCGCAGATCGTACGCTGGCCAAATAGGCCTCGAAGTGCGCGAATCGCGATAAGTCCAGGATGCCGGTGTACGCGACATCGATGCTGAAGCGATTCTGATCGGGCGAGCGATAATTGAACCATTGGAAGGCCCGGATATCGGCGAGCGATGGATGCAGACTGAACGACAATGATTCGTAGTGCGCACTCAGCCGCTCCAGCAACAGTGACACCGTCTCTACCTCCCACCGCGTCTTCGAATGGACCTCGGCGCGCGGCGGCAACAGGAAAATCCCTTGATATGTGGTGAGCGGTCGGGGAGCCGGCAGTGAGCCATTTCCATCGGAAAATACGATGGCGCCCGCGACCGGCGCGCTTTTTCGCTCAAGAACCCAGAGCGCACACGGTGACGGCATAACGGAAAGAAAATCGCTGTAGCAAAACGCGTTCTGCTGCGCCGACCCGGCGAGCAACGCGTCCCATTCGGCATGATCCGTACATGGACGTAGAGCGGCGTCACTCACCGGCCCGATACTCCTTCGGAGATCTCGGCGAGCGAACGCCATTGCGGTCGCTTGCGGACGCAGACCGTGTAGTTGAATGGGACGAATCCGTGCCGGATGTCGAACACCGGCGAGAGCTCGCGCGCGACGAAATCGGCGGTCGGGCCCACCGGCAGATAGAACATGTGCTCGTCGCGACGGGTGACGTAGCCGGAGACGGCGTTGAAGACGAGCGCCGTCGTGCAGAGGGCGAAATACCGGATCAGTAGGTCGTGGACCCATTGTTCGGTCTGGCCGGCGTTCGCGTTGAACACGCCGCTCATCAATACGTAGTCGTACGTGCCGACTGCCACGTCGTCGACGAGCGCGAACGCAGCCTTCGGAAACCGCGACGCCGCTTCATCGAGCAGCGGCCGGTTGATGTCGACCCCGCGATAGGCTCCGCAGAAGCCGCGCTCGATGAGATATCGGTAAAGCTCGCCATTGCCGCAACCGACATCGAGAATCGATGCCGAGCCGCTCGCCAGATCGACGGATTCCAGCAATTCGGCAAACCGATAATGCTGCTTTTGCGGGTCGTCCCACATGACGCGAGCATGCGCGGTCGCGGCGGCCTCGCGCGCCCGGTACACGGCGATCATTCGCTCGACGACAGGATCCGAACCCACGGGCTCTCGAATTGACTGCACCAAAGCTACCGCACTCCGGGTGATCGGATGTCACCCGGACGCGCCGGCAAGGAGCCGGACGGCGATAGCAGCCGCGGCTCAGGCCGCGACTACTGAGAGGTCATCGAACACGACCCGAACTTTGCGTCCGAGCAGATCGAGCAGCACCGCAACCCGCTCGCCGTCCGAGATTCCATCGAACAGACCAAGGCAGCTTGCGAAGATTCCGTCGACGATCCGCACCCGTTCGCCGGGCGCGAAGCGCGGACGCGAAACGAGCTGCACGAATCCGCGCTCGTTCTCGCGCCGCCGCAGCCCCTCGACGACCCCGTCCGGCACGACGGCGGGGTTCTCGCCGTTGCAGACGAGGCGCGACACGCCGATGGTCGACTGGATCGAGCGCCAGCGTTGCGAGGCCATGTCGACGGCGACGAACAGGTAGCGAGCGAACAACGGCGCCGCGACCGTTTCGATGCGCCGCGCATGGCGCCGACGCTTCTCGTAGCGCGGAAGATACGTTGCGAACCCCTGTCGGTTGAGGTGCCAGGTGGCCTTGGTCTCGCAATGCGGCTGCGCCTGTACGACGTACCATCGTGATGCGAGGCTCATGGTGCGGCCCCTTGTGCGACGACGCCGAGGAGACTCGGCGAGAGCACACGCTCACGCCCGAAGCAGGCTGCCGCCGCCTCGAAGGTTTCGCGAGCGGCGCGCATGTCGGTGACGACGACCGCGTCGACCGCCGCCGGCAACCCATCGAACGCGTTCGTCACCGGCGCACCCATGAAGGTCTCCCTGCCGATGCCCCGATCAACCACGGTGACGATCGTGATGCCGCGCTCGACGGCGCAGATCACCGCTATCTCGGCGAGATCCGAGATGCCGGCGAGCGCGATCCGGCTCCAGCCGTTTTCCTGGGCCGCGCCGAGGGTCTTGGCGCAGTCGGCGCGCGCCTGACGGAAGAAGGAGAACGACGACGTCAGATACTCGATCGTCAGCCGAGACTTTTCGGCGAAGCCCTGCGGCGTGAGGTAATAGGCGTAGCGCCGTGGTGGCACCTCGGAGACCTTGACGAGCCCCTTCTTGATGCAGCGCTTCAGGTAGGCGTTGACCAGACCGAGCGCGATGCCGAGCTCCGACGCAAGGCGTCGTTGGGACTGCCCCCCATTGCGCTCGACCGACTCGAGCAGGCCCAACAGGATCTTGTCTTGCTCGGCCTCCGGACCGTGAGTTGTCGTCGCCATGCGGCCCCTCCCGGCCACTTGTATAGGACGTTCACGTCATGAACGTCAAGCAATTCGTTCATGTCGTGAACGCACATATCTATTTGAAATAAAATGACTATTTACGTCTGACGAGAAGGTGAGAGACGACAAGCGCTGCCTGACGTGCCGGCCCATCAGCGGAACCGATGCCATGCGGCCGCGAGGTGCTGGCGTACGCGCTCGGCAAGCGGCACCTCACCGGCGCGCCAGAGCTTGTAGTCGAAGCGGTGGCGGCGGGCGACGAGGGAGGCCTTCAGCGTGCGCCATGATGGGTGACGGCGGCACCAGGCGAGGAAGTCGACAAGGATTTCGACTTGCTGGTCGTGGCCGTCCAGCCCATCGGCGCGAACGCTTGCCGCGGGATCGTCGCGGTAGACCACCATGGGGGCCGGCAGGCAGTCGAACTCGGTCAGGGTGCTGACGCGCAGCCACAATGCGAAGTCCTCGATCGCCGTCAGCAGCTTGGCCTCGGGAAAGCCCTCGACCTTCGGCATGACTGACCGATGGACCAGCGCCGAGCTGCACACCACCAGATTGCCGCGTACCATCCTTCTGAAGTCGACGACCGGCGGAGGTGAATCCAGCAGCGGCGCCGGCTGGCGGGCACCCGACACGACCCGCCAGGCATTGGTGCAGGAAGCGAGCCGTCCCGAGCTCCGCGTCGCGTCCATCTGTGCGCGCAACTTGTCGGGCAGCCATTCGTCGTCGCTGTCGAGAAACGCGAGCCATTCGCCGCACGCCGCCGTGATGCCGCGGTTGCGCGGAATGGCCGGACGCCCACCGCGCGGGCCGGGCAGCCAGCGAACGCGCGGGTCGGCGATCTTTCGCACGCGCTCCTCGGTGTCGTCGGTCGAGGCGTCGTCGCACACGAGCACCTCGAGCGGCGCGTGCGTCTGACGCAACGCGCTTTCGATCGCCGGTACGACGGTCGCGGCGCGATTCCAGGTCGGAATGATCACCGAGACGGAGGGCGTGTCAGCCATCGTGAGTTTGACCCGCGATCAGCTGATCCGCTATGCGTGTCACGGCGAGCAGCGATAGGCCGCACTCGGACGGCCGACCCGGCCCAATGGACATGTCAAGCAGCGCCATCGACGCCCTCATTCACGGCCTGCCGCCAGGATTGAAGAGCGAAATCTGGCTCGACTCCGAATCGATCCAGTCGGTCGCGTATTCCCGATTCTGGAACGACGAAGACATCGAGCGACAGAAGCCCTGGCATGTCATCGCGAACGGCTTCGAGCGTATGGAGCAATACGTTTCCTCGCTTGGTCTCATCGAGGACTTGACGGCGTGCGTCGACGGACTGCGAAGGCGTGGCAAATTCGTCGGCGGAGCCGGGATAGATGTTGCGGCCGGGATTCTTTGGCTGCTCCCCTCGCTCTTCCGTATCGTCGGTCCAGACCATGTGACTTGCGTGGAATATTCCGCACATCGCCTGTTGAAGCTCGGACCGGAGGTGCTCAAGAAGCATGCCGTTCCGCTCGCCAAGGTGACGTTGGCGCTCGGCTCGTTCTACGACATCAAGGTGCCGTCCGACAGCATGGATTTCGCGGTGCTGTGCCAGGCCTTCCATCATGCCGACGACCCTGATCGGCTCATCGGACAGATCGCCCGGGCGCTCAAGCACGACGGCGTCATCATCATTCTGGGCGAGGAACAAGTCGATTGGACGTTCAAACACGACGTCCTTCATTCGCTGCGCTACCTCGCCCATCGACTGCTGCCGAAGACGTTCCATCGCAGCTTTCTCTACAGCCCGTACGGCCCGCCGCGCACCTTCATTGCGCACTCGCATGACCTTTTTCCACACGATCCCGTTCTCGGCGATCACGCCTATCTTCGGCGCGAATATGGCCCGATATTCCGAGCGCATGGTTTCCGAACGGAGTTCGTCGTCCGACCAGGAGCGCAGAAGGTCTCGCTCGTCGCCTACAGGCGATAGCAGCGGCACGCCACGGCCTCGCGCCGCCCCGGCCGGGTCAAGCGCCGGATGAGGAATATGGCCGCGAAACGACCAGATGGACCGAGCGAAGGAAATGTCTCGACGCGGTGTGGTCGACGATCGCCTGGAGCGACCCGACGCTGGATGGATCGAACCCCTCGAGGTTGCTGATCAGTTCGTCGTGCGCCTCCGCGCTGAAGCGCCGCGGCGCGCTCAGCAGCAGCTCTTCCAGCTCCTCGAAATCGCCTGCGCGCCAGCGATCGTAATCGAAGCAGGATTCGAACTCGCTCGTCTTCGCGACTCCGCGCTCGAACACGACGATGCGATTGGGCAGCACTTCGCGGAGATAGGTCACGATCAGACGCCGATGCGAATCCTCGACGGCCGCATCGCGTACGTAACTCTCGGCGAGAGACAGCAGCTCATTGACCGCCGCCGATGAGCTCATGATCTTGGCGATATAAACGAGATTCAGCTTGACGCCCTCGATCGCCTCGCCGCGGGCGAGCTTCGCGCCAAATGCGCGATACAGCTCGTCGACGCTGTCATACAGCTCGGACTCCGCGTCCGCCCTGTGTCTTTCGAGAATGGCCAGGAGGGTTGGATACTTCGAATAGTCGGCGAATGCGAGATGGCGAACGAACGGCCCGACCTGGATTCCCGCCCGTTTGCACAACGCCATGAACTCCTTGAAAAATTCGCGGCCGAGCAGGAGCTGGAGGAAGAATGCGTATCGTCGAATCTTCAGGTAATCCTCGTAATCCGACCATTTCGTTCCGACGACGATTTCTTCCTTTTCGACCGCGACGACGTCTCCGTCCGCGTAGATTCCGAACGACCCCTCGGCGAACCGAACCTTGGTCTTGAACCCGAAGGCCTCACGCTGCTTGCGCGACGCGAGATCTATCCCGGAGAACAGCTGCAGTGGGTAGACAATGACGCTGTGCATCCCATGCTTCAGCAGCGCCTCGACGCCATCGCAGAAGGAATCGCTCGTCTCATACGGAAAACCGTAGATCATCTCGGATTCCGTCTTGATACCGCGCTCGTCGGCCCAGTGAACGTTCTGGGTGAGCTTGTCGAGCGAGATATTGGTCCGGCGTATGGCCTTCCGCGTTTCGGGGTTCAGCGACTGAAAGCTCATGGCCATCTCGGCATTCCAGCTGATCGGCCTGATCGTCTCGACGACCCTGCGCACATCCTCCGTCACGATCTTTGCCGTGTAGTAGTAGACCCGCCGGGGCCAGGTGGATTGGCGGCTGCGTTCGACCAGGTGACGCGCCACCTCGATGTCGCGCTCGCCGAGGACGCCCCAGTTCTCGTCGGTGAGGATGAGGTCCCCGGTTCTGCTGCGGGTCATAATGTAATCGATCTCGGCCTTGACGCGATCAAGCGCGAAGCCCCGCAAGCTGTTCCAGAGCGAGGTGCCGCTGACACAGAAATCGCAGCGATAAGGGCATCCGCGCATTGTCTGCAGGATGGGCGTCAAGCCTTGGGCGAGGAAGGGGTCCAGCAACCCGGTCAAGTAGGGCGACGGAATCTCATCGTCGATCTCCTCGCCGGACGACCCCATTGCGCGAGCGCGGGCGCGTGACGGCTTATCGAACCTGGAGACGGTCGGCATCACGTAGCCGCCCCGCACAAGCGCGCCGCCGACGTCCCGATACGCAACCCCCGGCACCGCGGCGCCGCTTCGCCCGCCGCCGTTCATCAGATGGGACACGAGGGAGACGATCCCGCTTTCCCCCTCGGATGGAATAACATAGTCGAGCGCGGGAAAGTCCTCGAGGAACTCGACGATCGGCCCATCTTCGTCGTCGACGCTCGGACCGCCGGCCACCAGGACCGTTTGCGGCCAGCGTGTCTTGACGTACTGGGCGATACGCCGCGAGAGATCGATGTTCCAATTGTTGATGCCCAATCCGACAAGGTCGGGCGGCGATCGGCGGATGGCTTCGACGAGCTCGTTGGTGTCGCGAAATAGCCGCACCTCGACCGTCGGCAATTTCTTGCGAATTGTTGCCGCCAGGTAGCCGATCCCGAGCGGCACCGTGTACGGAGACGTCTCCCGGTTCGCATCGACGAATGTATGGAAGAGCTCGGCCAGATAAACTCGCAAATCACTCCCCCGCGCCGTCCGCCAGTTCCCCAGTAGGGAGGTCCATCGCCGCTCGTATTGTGAATTCGCGCTAGACTATCGTGCCGAACCGAGAGGTTCAATAGTCGGCGCATCGCACAAGCCGCGCGCGTCGCTCATGTCGGAACAGCGGCAACGCTCGATCGCGGTCAACGATGCGACTGCGGCGTTCCCAGCGCGGCTTGCTCCACCGCCGAGGCCGGCTGCAGCGTCACCAGCGTCCCGCCCTGGCCGTCGCTCGAGATCGTAAACTGCGACGCAGTGTAGCTGCCAACGAAGGCGATGTTGGCGCTGTCGCCGCCCTGGCTGACGATCAACGCTCCGCCCGCATCCCCGCCGCTCGATGCATAGTCAACCTTTGCCTGCGGGCTGTAGGCGATGTCGCGCAAATCGATCTGGTCCTGCCCCGCGAACCCGGAAATCTGGCCGCTGAATTGCGCCGAATGGTCGAGTAGCAGCGTTCCGGTCGAGCCGATGAAGGAGGCCGCAGGGGCGGAGAACACGAGCTCGACCGAGCTGCCATCCGCGACGACGACGGCGCCGGTAGCCTGGCTCGCCGTATCGCTGAAGAGCAATTGGCCCGCGCCCCCCGCATCGCTGCCGGCGCCCGCCGCATTGGCGCCTGCGTCGCCCGGGTCCGACGTCCCCATGGGGGGATCGACGATCGTCGTGCCGCCATTGCCGTCGTTCGAGGGGACGAAGGACGACGCCGTATAATTGCCGAGCAAGGCGATATTCGCCGAGTGCGTGCCGTCGGTCACCGAAAGCATGCCGCCCGAGCTGGTGCCGGAGAAAGTCGGCGTATGAACCGACGCAAAGCTGATATCCGACAGATCGATCGCGTCCTGGCCGGTCATGCCGGCGATCGTGCCGGTGAAATCGGCAGCATGGTCGATCTTGAGCGTGCCGGTAGTAGCCGTGAAGGTTACGCCGCCCGAATAGGGCGACGAGAGCTCGAGTGTCTGACCCGCGCCGACGGCGAGGGCTGATGCGGTGCTGGCGGAGCTTGCAGCACCGGAGGCGGTGCTCGACGTGAGCGTGAGATTGTCGAAGTACTCGTTCATCGTGGGCTCGAAGTCGAGATATTTGAGCCCCGTAAAGGTGCTGGCGAACTGAAACGTCTGCAGGCCCTGGACATTGTCCAGGTTGAAGGTTTGCGTAACGGTCGAATTGTCTGATTTCGTTCCGACGAAGGTCGCGGACTGCTGTCCGCTCGTCGCGAACAGGGTATCGAGATCGATGGACCGGGCCGAGAACAGTCCGCCGTTCTGCTGCGCGATGCGGATCGTGTCGACGGTTGCCGAGCCGCCCTCCGGGACTTCGAGCGTGTGGATCCCGTCGAAGAAATCGCCATTGGTCGAGGCGAAGCCGGCGTCGAGCGACTCCACGGAGAAGTCGCTGCGATTGAGGTTGGTCAGGGTGAAGCCCTGATACGTCACGGGAGCGTAGTAGGTGACAGTCCCGCCGTTGCCGGTGAATGTATTCACGATCGTGAGCGCGCCGGCATTCGACATGGCAATGTCGTTCAGCGCCGTGGTGGTGCCTGGCGCCGTCACGTTGAAGGTGATCCCTGTCCAGTTGTCGCTTTCGCTGCTCTCGGTGACGTCGTCGTTGCCCGAATTGAACTGACCGGTCGCGTTGTTGAACGAATCTGCCTCGATCCACAGCGTGTGCTGCCCGACGCTCAGCCCCGCCGTGCTGAAGCTGTTGCTCGCGCCCTGCGTCGTGTTCGCCGCCAGCGCATTGAACGAGTTCCACGCCCCGTTGATGACGTTGCTGGCCGCCTGCCCGTCCAGGAACGCCGCCGACCAGAACCCCGAGCCCGTCCCTGCACTACCCTGGTTCGCCACCACGTACGAATAGCTGAACGTGTTCCCCTGCGTCACACTCGTCGCCGTCGGCGTGATGCTCGACACCACGAGGTTCGGCTGCGAGGCCGGCGCTGGTGCCGTCACGTTGAACGTTATCGAGTTCCAGTTGTTGCTCTCGTTGCTCTCGGCGACATCGCCACCGGTGTTGAACTGCCCGGTCGCGTCGTTGTAGGCGTCGGCCTCGATCCACAAGGTGTGCGGGCCACCGCTCAGGTTTTGCGGGAGCACGAAGCTGTTGCTGGCGCTCGCCGTGTTGCCCGCCGCGATCGACTGGGTGAAGTGGTTGTAGGCGACGACGTTGCTGGCCGCCTGCCCGTCGAGGAATGCCGTCGTATAGAACGGGGTCGAAACCGCCCCGCCGGCCGCGCCGTTGGCGACCGTATAGGAGAAGCTCAAGGTGCTGCCCGCACCGACGTGCGTGAGGTCGATGCCTGGCCCCGGCGTGATGCTGGACACCGTCAGGTCGGGCTGCGGCGGGGTAGCGACCGTGAAGGTGATGGACTGCCAGTTGTTGCTCTCGTTGCTCTCGGCGACATCGCCACCGGTGTTGAACTGCCCGGTCGCGTCGTTATAGGCGTCGGCCTCGATCCACAAGGTGTGCGGGCCACCGCTCAGGTTTTGCGGGAGCACGAAGCTGTTGCTGGCGCTCGCCGTATTGCCCGCCGCGATCGACTGGGTGAAGTGGTTGTAGGCGACGACGTTGCTGGCCGCCTGCCCGTCGAGGAACGCCGTCGTATAGAACGGGGTCGAAACCGCTCCGCCGGCCGCGCCGTTGGCGACCGTATAGGAGAAGCTCAAGGTGCTGCCCGCACCGACGTGCGTGAGGTCGATGCCTGGCCCCGGCGTGATGCTGGACACCGTCAGGTCGGGCTGCGGCGGGGTAGCGACCGTGAAGGTGATGGACTGCCAGTTGTTGCTCTCGTTGCTCTCGGCGACATCGCCACCGGTGTTGAACTGCCCGGTCGCGTCGTTATAGGCGTCGGCCTCGATCCACAAGGTGTGCGGGCCACCGCTCAGGTTTTGCGGGAGCACGAAGCTGTTGCTGGCGCTCGCCGTATTGCCCGCCGCGATCGACTGGATGAAGTGGTTGTAGGCGACGACGTTGCTGGCCGCCTGCCCGTCGAGGAACGCCGTCGTATAGAACGGGGTCGAAACCGCCCCGCCGGCCGGGCTGTTGGCCACCGTATAGGAGAAGCCGAGCGTGCTCCCCGTGGCGACGTGCGTGAGGTCGATGCCCGCCGACGGCGTGATGCTCGACACCGTCAGGTCGGGCTGCGGCGGGGCAGCCACCGTGAAGGTGACCGACTGCCAGTTGTTGCTCTCGCTGCTCTCGGCGACGTCGCCCCCGGTGTTGAACTGGCCGGTCGCGTCGTTGTAGGCGTCAGCCTCGATCCACAGCGTGTGCTGGCCACCACTCAGGTTCTGCGGGACGACGAAGCTGTTGCTGGCGCTCGCCGTGCCGCCCGCCGCCAATGCTCCGAACGAGTTCCAGGCGCCGTTGATGACATTGCCCGGGGCTTGACCGTCCAGGAACGCCGCCGACCAGAAACCCGATCCGGTCGCCGTAGTCCCCTGGTTCGCCACGACGTAGGAATAGTTGAAGGTCGCGCCCGAGCTGACCGTGGTCGCGGTCGGCGTGATGCCCGACACGACGAGGTCCGGCTGCGTCGCCGTCACGGTGAATTGTTGCCATGCGGTGAGCGTGCCGTCGTTTTGCAACAGCCGCGCCCACAACTCGTCGGTGCCGGCGACCGACCCGACGTCATACATCGTGTTGTTGACATTGGCTGCGGCAACGTCGATCTCGTGGCCGCCAGTTTGCCCTACCCCGTTGACCACGAGCTCGCCACCGGACGGCGTCCCGTTCGAGTCCCACAACTCCAGCGTCTGATACCCGACGTTACTCGGATCAAGAACCGTCACGAGACTCGAAAGGCTGACCTTTTGCCCCGCGGGCGCATTTTGCCCGCCGGTAACAGACAGCGTTGGCAACTGGGTTTGCGACGTGGGCGGCGTCAACGTGATATCGTTGAACTGCAGCGCGTCGCCCGTTGTCGACGTGAATTGCAAGGACTTGAGGCTGCTGAAACCGGCGCCGAATTGAAATGTCTGCATTCCCAGCGCGGCATCAAGAGGGAATGTTTGCGTAACCGTGCTCCCGCCGGACGTTACGCCTGTAAACGTTGCGGTCTGAGGTGTCGTCGTATCCGTAAATGTCGTGTCCAGTGCGATCGACGAGATCCCGAAGGCGGTGCCGTCTTGGCGTTGAATTTGTATTCGCGAGATCGCGGTGCTCGGCGCCGCCGGTAGAACGAGCACGCCCGGCCCATCGTAAAAATATCCGAAGACATGGGCGAAATTGGAATCCCATGAATTGAACGAAAAATCCGACCTGTCGATGTTACCGATCGTGAAACCATCGACCGATATGGGCCCGTATTCCGTAATGGTGCTTTTCGAGAAGACGTTGTCGTCCGACGAAACCAGCGCGGCTGCCCCGGAAGCTTCCATCGTAGCATCGTCGAGCGTGATCGGCGAAGTGAGCGGACCGGAGACGGGAGGCGAAGGTGGGGGCGTCGCGTCGCCCAAGACGATATTGTCGAACGCTACGCTGACCGGATCTCCGGTGCTGCTGAGCCTTTCCGTGAACTTGACATCGGTGACATCGTTGAAGCCGGTGAGTGCGACCGGCTGCAAGGGACTATTTTCCGGAAGGTTGAGCTCGAATGTTTCCGATATCGTCTTGCCCGTGGCCGTGGTGCCGGTGAACACGGCAAATGCGGGAGAATTTCCGGTGGGGCCGATATCGATCGAGACGAGGGAGAAGGCGGACCCGTTGCTTCGCTTCAAATCGATCGTGTCTGCGACGGCTGAAGCAACCTGATTGATCGGGCCTGTGCCCGCGATGATGCCATTCGTAGGCACGATCAGGATTGGCGATCCGCCATAATACTCGGAAACCGCATCGACATCGTGCGTAAAGGCCCAGGTAGGGTCCCAATTGACAAAAGCAAACCCACTGCGGCTTTGGTCCGTGAGACTGAAGCCTTCGGCCGTGATCGGGCCGTACTCCGTCAGCGTTCCACCTTGGCCGCTGACGGTGCCTGCGACCGACAGGTCGCCGGCGGCTATCATGGCCGCGTCATTCAAGGTGACTTGATCGGGAGGTGGGGGCACCACCTCGATCTCCGTGGCGCTGGAGACTGGACTGATGTTGCCTGCCTGGTCCACCGATTGGGCGGTGATGCTGTGGTAGCCGAGCCCGAGCGCGGAAACCGCCTGGATCGTCCACGTTCCCTGCGGCGTGGCCGTCCCCGCGCCGATCACCGTGCTCCCTTCAAGCAACAACACTTCATCGTTCGCTTCCGAGGTCCCGCTGAACGCCGGCGTCGCCGAATTGGCAACGTTGCCGCCGAGGGAGAGCTGGGGCGCGCCCGGAGCCGGCGGCGCAACCGTGTCGTAAATGACGGACAGGAAATTCGTCGCCGTCTTTCCCGAGATGGTGACGCTCGCGCTGACGCTGTGGCCGCCCTGGGCGAATCCACTCGGCGGCGAAAAGCTCCAATTGCCGTTGGAATCGGCGACGGCGGAACCGAGCGCGGACGATCCGTCAGTGAGGGCCACCGTCGCGCCGGGATTCGCGGTCCCCGCCAATGTCGGATCCGAGGTAAAAATGGAGGGACCGCCCTGGACCGGAAGTCCTGTATCGTTCGCCAGGTTGACGGTGACGATTGGTGACGGTGCAGGAGGTGTCGGGGGCGGTAGCGTCGGCAGGATATTGAAGGTGAATGTCTGGGTCGGACTTCTGTACCCGGCCGGATCGACCACATAGAAGGAGAAGCTGTCGCTCGACGCCTGCGTCCCGTTCTGGACGTAGTCGACCAATCCGTTGTCGATATCCGCCTGAGTGAACGTCGACGCGGTGAAGACGTTGTCGATGAGCCTGCCGAAGGACGGCGGCGTAACCACGACATATCTCAGCAGCCCGTCGTTCGAATATTGGCTGTCGACGGCACGCAGAGCGCTTGCCTCGATCGCGGGCTCGCTTCCCACCCGCGTGGTAATTGGAGCGTTCGTGGTGATTGTGATCGTGCTCGGCCCCGATGGGACCGGGACTGAAGCTGGCGTTGGCGGGGTCGCCGCGTTCGATGAAATCGTGACCGGAATCGCGTACGTGTGCCCTCCCACCGCCCCGCTGGAAACCTGACTGCTGTCGCCAGCGAAGACGATTAGGTCGTACGAGCCCGCAATGTTTGCGGGTAATGTGAAAGCAAGGCTTTCGGACTCCGAGACACCACCTCCCAACCCCGCATCCGATATGGCACCTGCAGATACCAGCACATCCGACGGCTGCAATGTGGAGTCGCTCGAAAGATAGATTTGAGAAAACGCCGTACCAGGCGCGGCACTGCCGGCTTCATTCTGGACCGTAAACGCGATCGTTCCACCACCGCCGGCATTTAAGCTGGAGCTAACAATCGATGCCGTCGAGATTTTCAGGTTGGACGAGGTGGATGTCGGCGGTGGCGTAGAATTCGCACCCGTCGTAATTGTAGCGCTTGCATCGTTGCTCGAATTGTTGCTTGCGTCAAATGCAATGGCATCGATCTCTTCTGTACCGCTCTGATTTGCCAAATAATAGGCGGCCTTGAACTGGGCTGGGCTGACTAGAGAGATCACGCCCTGAGTGTGAGCCACGCCTCCGACAACGACCTGCCCGGGCCCCTGGACGGGTAGAATTATATTGTAGTACGCAGGCGTCGATGAAGCCGAAAATATGGAAGAGAGCGGAATCGGTGTATTTTCCGGCGCACCAGCAAGGGGTTTGGCGGTTAGGGTGAGTGGACGAGGCGCTTGAGGAGGCGGCGAGCCCTGCCCCAAGAACGACCCTTGAGTCTCGGCCGGCGAATTCGCGAGCTCGGTTTCGAAATGTGAGATCCAACTCTGAGAAAAAGGAAGACCGGCATTTACCGTCTTTTCCTGGGCGGCCGTTATGTTGGTCAGCGCCTGCTCGAATTCGGCGGCGGAGGTCGCATCTGCGAACGACTCGACCAGGCCGGAGATGTCCTCTTCTTGTCCTTCCAGCTCGACCATTAATTTTGCATCTTGATCCAATGCTCCTAATTTCTGCCCGCCCAAGAAGCTGATCACTGCATCGAGCGCACTGCGGCCGAAATCGAGTACGTCTTTCCAAATCGGCTGAGGGGCAGACAAGGTGGACAGCTCATCGGCGGCCGATTGCCCGGCGCCGATGCTCATGAATGTATTGTAATACGATTCAAATACGGTGCTGTAGCTGATCGGTCGATCGGGGGTAAGAATTCCATTTCCGGGAACTGTCATATAATCGTATATATTTTTTTGGTATTCTTGCTCGGCGCTGCTGAGCAAGGAGCCTGCGCCTTGCAGGTATTTCAGTGCAAGAGAAAGCTCCAAATCTTGGTTCGCGATCGTTGTGCCCAGCTGAACGCTTTCCGAGACAACGCTGTCGATGATACCTGCCGCTTCGATGAAATCGAGTCCCGGTACAGCAAGACCTGCCGCTTCAGGAATGAGAGCAGGCACTTGAGAGACGAAATCATCTAGGACGGTCAGAATATTTTGCCCGGCGAAATTGGTCTGCGCCTGATTGTACGCCTGCTGCCAGTCTAACGGGTAGGAATATGCTTGACCCGGACCATAGGCATAATTCAAATCTCTGATGGCGACAGAGGTCGCATAGAGCTGCGCCGCCGTTTGCGGATCGACTTTGAGAGACGAGCCGTCAAGCGACTTGACGTAAAACTGAGACGGGTCGGAAACCGAAAGTGGAATGATTACGGTAACACCGGCCCAATCTTGTCCGCCCGAGAAAAAATCAGGCAAGCCCGTGATTTCGATTTCATTTTGGTTGGGCGTATATGTAGGCATATCCTTGCCCTCACGTCGATCACGTCAAATGATGTTCCATCTCCCCATGCGCTGAGGACGCTTAGCGTGAGCGCGAATCGTCAATCCGGTGATCGATTGCCCTGCGCGAAAAGCACCTCCGCTGCGCGTCGTGTGGCCGATTGCCGAGGACTTCCTTCGCGCCGATGGAACACGGCAGAGTACAACTCGCCAAACCAACATTGACCATTGGAAATGCTCCGAGTGTCGATGACTCGTGATCTTCCTGCCTGTTCGGTGGCGCCGGCCGACGGAATTGTCGTGCGCGCATCCTGGCCTCTGCGGTAAATTGACACCGAAGCCAGCGTTGGTCAACCAAAAGTTAAGATATTGGAAACCATATGTCAATCCGCGCATCCAGCGCCACAAGCGCGATGCATCGGGACCGCATTCAAAACTGAAAATAAATGAACTGCCGCACCGGCCGCAGATAAGCGAACACGAACGCCCCCACCACAGCCCCATAAGCCACCGCTATCGGCAGCGCGACCATCGCGCGCTGCGACCAGCGCGGCCACAGATCGCGATAGACGAAATACGCCACGAGCGTCGCCACCGGCAGGATCGCGGCGACCAGATACCCCACCGGATCGATGCCGATCGGCAACGCCGACCAGACATAGCCCGAGTGCAAGCGGTCGAGCCGCAGATAGCCACCCGGCTGCACCACCTTCCCGACCATCGCCCAGGCCTGCTCGAGGTTCTGCGCGCGGAAGAACACCCAGCCCAGCATCACGGACGGGAACGTGAAGACCCAACCGAGCGCGCCGCGCAGCCGCGTATGCCGCCGCAACAATCCGAGCCCGCCGATCGCCCGTTGCACCAGGATGAGCAGCGCGTGCCACAGCCCCCACAGCGCAAAAGTCCAGCCCGCGCCGTGCCACAGCCCCATGATGAACCAGGTCGCGATGAGCGCCGTGTTGCGCCGCGCGAGGCCGACGCTCTCACCGACTGGCACCAGCCCGCCGCGCGATTCGTCGTGCGGGCGCACGCCGCACAGCGGCAGGTAGAGGTAGTCGCGGATCCAGCTCGACAGCGAGATGTGCCAGCGCCGCCAGAAATCGCGCGGCGAGGTCGCGACGTAGGGAAAATAGAAGTTGGGCGGGAAGATCACGCCCATCAGCCGCGCCGAGCCGATCGCGATCTGGCTGTAGGCCGCGAAGTCGAAATAGATCTGGAAGCCGAACAGGACCGCGACCACCCACACATCGGTCGCCGACAGCGTCGCCGGATTGGCGCCGAACCCCTCGTCGACGTAGCCCCCGATATTGTCGGCGAGCACGCATTTGAGGAACAGGCCGTTGAGGATGAGCCACAGGCCGGAGGCGACGAATTCGAGATTGAAGCGCTTGCGCCGGTCGAGCTGCGGGATGACCTCGGCGGCGCGCAGGATCGGGCCGGCGACGAGGTGCACGAAGAAGGTGACGAACAGCGCGTAGAGCAGTGGCTCGCGGATCGGCTCGATCCGCCCGCGATAGACATCGACCGTGTAGCTCACGGTCTGGAACGTATAGAAGCTGATGCCGACCGGTAGCACGACGCTCCAGGTCTGCAGCAGATCGTCGCGCCCGAGGAGATGCGCGAGGCCGTTGATATTGCCGACGATGAAGTTCGCGTACTTGAAGTAGAACAGCAGCCCGAAATTCACCGCGAGGCTCAAGGCGAGCCACAGCCGCCGCTTGGCCGGCTCCCTCGCCTTGTGGATGTTGATGGCGGCGAAGAAATCGGTGAATGCCGACGCCAGCATGATCAAGACGTAGTCGAAGCGCCAGAAGCCATAGAACGTGATGCTCGCCGCGAAGAGGAAAAGCTGGCGCGGACGCCGCGGCAGCAGCCAGTAGACCACCACCACGATGGCGAGAAAGAAGACGTAGGTGAACGAATTGAAGATCATCGCAATTGCGGCAGGATCGTCGCCGCGAGCGCGTCGTGCATCGCATTCGCCATCTGCCGGTGCCCGACCGCGGTGAAATGGCTGAAGTCGGTCACGAGCTCGCCCGCGCCGTTGTCGATCTTGCCCCACACGCCGTCCGCGACGCTGTCCTCGATGTCGACGAAGGAGGCGCCTGCGGCGTGGGCGAGCCGTTCGCAATCGGCCTTGAACGCGGCATAGACCGCGGGGTCGAACGGAAACGCGTGCTGCGGCCGTTGATCGCCTGGCGTACCGGCGGGATGACGTTGATCCAGCTCTTCGCCCGGGTGCCGAGCAGAAGATTGCGCAGGCGCAGCACCTGCTCCTTGCCATCGAGCAGCGCGAGCTTGATGCGGCCCTGCGCCTGTCCGCGCAGCCGCCAGAGTGCAAATCGATCGGCAAGGCGCGTCGTGAGCCAGCCCTCGACCCGCGCCTGCGTCGTTTCCGCCGACGGTTGCTGCGCCTTCTGCCCGATCTCTTGCGCCGATTTCACCTCCGCGGCGCTCGCCGCGAGGATCGAGGCGCCCGACGGCAGCCTCGCGAGCGCGGCCCGCACCTGCGGATCGGCAAGCGCCGCAGCCCAGGTCGGGCGGATGCCCTCCTGCTTCATGCCCTGCAGCCATGCCGGCACGATCACGCCGCTGAGCGCGATGCGCCGCCGCACATATTCGTAGACCAGGAGCTCCTCGCGCGGGTTGATGTTGGGCATCGCCACCGCGATGAGATCGATGCCGGCCGGATCAAGCGTCTCGGCGAGCAGCGACGGCCCCGTGCGCTCGCCCGCATGGTAGTCGTTGATCGCATAGAGCTGCGACCAGCCGAGCCACAGCACGCGCTTGCGCGTATCCGACGGGGGCAGCGCGGACAGGCACTGGCCGAGATCGTCGAGGCTCGAGCAGATGACGCGCCGGCTGCCGTAGTGCAGTGAATCCTCGTGCACCGTGGTGTTGACGCCGAGGCCGGCGGCCGCGAAGTCCTCACGTTCCCCCGAGAACAGCCACCACACGGCGCAGAGCCCGAGCGCCATCGCGACGACGAACGCCGCCACCCGTGCGGCCGCCGGAGCGCCCCCGCGCCCACTCGGCTGATCGGCGCCCTGCAACGGGTGGAGGTCAGTGGACGTCACATCGTGATCCAACCTGGACAAAACAGATCGGCGGTCGAACTCCGCCGCAACAATGGCTTTGCAAACCATTGCCGCGGCGCGATCACCCATTTGTCTGGATGCGGGTTGAGCCAGGCGCCCCACCAGCTGAACGTCGAATTGGCGATGATCTGGGCGCGGCATGCCGCCATCAGCGCAAGATCCTCCCACGGCCGCTCTGCCTGATCGCTCAGATAGACGACCTTCCCGGCGCCGCCGAACAGCCGGCGGGCAAGCCCGATGTCATCGCTCACGACGAAATAGGTTGCCGGCCGCGGCGACAACCGCTCGCCGAGCGACATGGCAGCGCGATAGTACGACGCGTCCAGGATGTTATTCACCTCGCGCAGCGTCGGATCGGAGATGAAGTCGCCGCGCCGCACGTGGATCGCCACCGGCCACTCCGAGACCGCGATTTTTGCCCGTGCATCGTCATAGGCCGGGCTGGTCGGCACGCGGATCGTGAACAGGTCGCGGATCTCGCCGGCGACCTCGCGAAAGTAAAGCTCACTTTGAAAATATCCGTCGAGGTGGATCGGCGCCCGCAGCGCCTCGAACGCGGGATCGAAGTGAAATCCGACCTGGGTGTAGACATTCCAGCCGCCGTGGACCACGTGGGCCGGGAGCCCAAGCCGGTTGACGATTCTCAGCGCCACCCAATGGGCCGGTCCGCGCGGCGCGGTCGGCGATCGCTCCGACGAGATCCGCGCCGGCACCCCGAAGCAGGCGAGCTCGTAGCGGCGCTTGTCGAAGCGCGCATAGTGGCCGAGGTCGAGCTGCAGCGTCGCGCCGGTGCGGCGGGCAACCGCGTGTCCCGCCGCATACTGGAACATCTGATTTCCCAGCCCGCCCTGCAGCCCGACGGACACAATCGGTTCGCGCCTCTGCGTCATTCGCTCGTACCATCGCCTACACTCACAGCCCGATCCATCCCGAAGGGAGGATGTCCGCGGTCGAAACCTTGCGCAAGTGTTCGAGTGCGAACCACCGCTGCGGCGCGATCACCCACTTGTCGGGGCGCGGATCGAGCCAGGCGCCCCACCAGCTGAAGCTCGAGTTCGCAATGACATGGCCGCGGCACGCCGCCATGAGCGCGATGTCTTCCCACGGCCGAGCGACGTCGCCGGTGAGATGGACCGCATGCCGCAGCGGCCCGAGCACCTCGCGTGCACGCGCCGGATCGTCGCTGAAGACGAACCAGGTCGGCTCCGTGTCGCACAGCCGCTCGGCGAGCGACGTGGCGGGACCATAATAGGATTCATCGCATATGCCGTGAACCGCGAGCGTCGTGGGATCGGAGACGTAGTCGCCGCGCCGCACATGAATCGAGACCGGCCACTCGGCGGCGGCGATTTGCGTCCGTATCGCTTCGAACGCGGGACTCGTCGGCACGCGAATCGTGAACAGCTTGCGAATGTTGTCGGCGACCGGCCGAAAGAACGCTTCGCTCTGAAAATAGCCGACCAGGCTGACCGGTGGCGTGAGCGTATCGAAGGCCCGATCGAAATGAAAACCCGGCTGGACGTAGACCTGCCAGCCGCCGTGGAGCGCGCGCGTCGACAACCCGAGCCGCTGGCTGGCCTTGACCATGAGTGCGTGCGCAAGACCGCGATAGGCGCCGGGCAGCGGCTCCTCGGCGGCCGGCGCCGGCAACCGGTAACAAGCAAGCTCATAGCTGCGCAGCTTGTCGATGTGCGTGAACCGGCTGAGATTGAGCCGCAGCACCGCGCCGGTCCGGTGCGCCAGCGCATGCCCGGCCGCATATTGGAACATCTGGTTGCCGATTCCGCCTTGCAGCTCGACGGACACGACGTTCGCGGAATTCATCCTGGGGTCCCTGTGGCCGCGCTCAGGTCGTCGATATTGGAGCAGCTTGGCGCGCACGAGATCGAGCTAACAGCGCAGAGTTGATGGCATGCGACGCACGCGGCGGCAATAGCGGCAGGTCCGCTGCGATGTGGCGCGATCACCGGAGCAGGCCTGCCTTTCACCTGAGGGCCGCCCCGACCAAGTGGCGTGTGCGCCGTCCGGTGTATCACACCAGTGGCCAAGCCTTACCCGGTGTTGTACGGAAGGCTCGGCCCGGCAACGCGGCGCACGCACATGCACTGGTGAACGTCTTTGCGCATCTTGCACACCTGCGAGCAGTACTGGCCGCACATCGGCGGTTCCGGCGAAGTCGTTCGCGAGGTCTCGGAACGGCTCGCCGCACGCGGTCACGAAGTCATGGTCGTGACCAGCGCGTGGGAGGAGCGCTCGAGGCACGAGCTCGCCAGCGTGAAGATCGTGGACTTTCCGATTTCCGGGAATTTGGCGAGCGGGCTTCGCGGCGACATCAACGCCTATCTCGAGTTCCTGCGCAGAGCCAACGTCGACTTGATGATGAACTACGCGCTGCAAGAGTGGACCGCCGACCTCGCCCTGCTGGTCGCCCCGGAGCTGCGATATGGAAAAGTGATGACGACGTGCGGTCTTTCGGGGCTGTACATGCCGGTCTTCGAAAGCTACTTCCGCTATCTCCACTTCCATTTGCGGCATTTCGACCGATTGATTTTCCATTCCGCGACCTATCGCGATGCCGAATACGCCGACCGCCACGGGCTGACGAATACGACAGTGATTCCGAATGCCGTCCGGAAGGAGGAATTCGCCACCCCCCCGGCGCCGGAATTTCGTGCGCGCTACGGCATCAGCGAAGACGCATTTCTCGTTCTCACCGTGGCCAACTACACGGGCGGCAAGGGTCAGGAAAAACTGATCGAGATCATCGAGCGGGCCGATATCGGCCGAACGACCATTCTCATGTTGGGGAAGAACTTCCTCGACTCGCGCCCTGTCGACGAGGTCCTGGCAACGCCGATCGCGCGCCTATCCGGACGTTCCGGCGGAGACAAGACGGCCATCTGCATGCAGCTGCCGCGCAGCGAGGTCGTGCAGGCCTTTTTTGCGGCCGACCTCTTTCTCTTTCCCTCGGTCATCGAGTGCTCGCCGCTCGTCCTGTTCGAGGCGTCGGCAGCCGGAACGCCGTTCATCGCGAGCGACGTCGGAAACGCTCGGGAGATCGCCGAATGGACCGGTTCCGGACTGATCGCGCCCGGGAGCCTGGACGACATGCGCTATACCGTCGTGGACGTCGCCAAGGCCTCCCGCATGGTCGAGGAGCTATTCCGTGATCCCGATCGACGGCGCGCGATGGGCGCGCGAGGGCGCAAGGCCGTGCTCGAACGCTATACGTGGGACAAGATCGTCGACCAATACGAGGCGGTCTATCTGGAGATATTGCGAGCGCGGGAGCGCGCGGCCTCGTGAGTGTCGCGCTGGCGGCTGGGTCATCATGTCGTTGACGGCGGCGCCTGCAGCAACCCAGACCGCGCCAGCCTCAACCAGTGGCGCAGCCTCAATGCCACGCCGAGCGCCGTGGCAGGGTGGCGGACGGCCGTCATCATCGCCCAGAATGGATATGGTATTAGATCGTATGGCCGTGCGCCGGCGCGGCGGCGCCTGCGCATGAGGTGCCCCAACAGCATCAGCATCCGCGCGGCTCCGTAGCCGTCGAGGTCCACCAAGCCGTAGCGCAGATAGAGCCGCGCCCATTCGCGCGTCGAGCCGAGCTCAGCTGCCTTGCCGAGCACGGTCTGGAAAAAGGAAAATGCGAACTCCGCGCGTGGGATCGCGCCCTCGAACATCCGTTGCACGGCCCGATATCCTATCGGGAAGTGGGCGTTCGGCGATGCAAGAGGATCCGGTTTTCCGCGCCGGCGCTGCCGGGCGGCGCCGCGCGCCGCGAGCACCGCCAGTTCCTGCGCAATATACCCCTGCGTCGACATCCTCACGGGATGCAGCCGGTAGGACAGCAGCACATCCGGCAGGTTGGCAATCTGACCGACCTCCGACAATCGCAGCCATAGATCGTAGTCCTCGGCCAATTGCGCGTTCTTGCGATAGCCGCCGATTTTGCGCAGGGCCTCGCTACGCGCCATGACGGCTGGATGGCAGATGCAGTTGCGATGGAGCAGTTCGCTCTCGACCGCGGCGGGCAGCGTCGGGAAGGCTTCGGTGCGCAGATAGGTGCCGTCCTGATCGATGACGTCCATTGCACCGGAGACGGCGGCGACCTCGGGATGCCGCTGCAGATAGGCGATCTGCCTGGCGAAGCGATCCGGCCGCGAGACATCGTCGTGGTCCATGCGCGCAACGAACGGCGCGCGGCTAAGCTCCAACGCGCGGTTGAGGCTCGCGACGATCCCCTGGTTCTCCTGGCGCACCACGCGGATGCGGGCGTCGCGCGCCGCAAACGCCGCGAGGACCTCCGCGCTTCCGTCGCGCGTCCCATCGTCGATCGCGATCACCTCGAAGTCGGCAAAGGTCTGGGCCAACACACTGTCGAGCGCGGCGGGAAGAAAGCGGACCGCGTGCCAGACGGGAAGCAGAACCGAGATGCTGGGCGATGATGTGTCCATACGGCCTCTTGTCCACTCCGAAGTTCAATCCGGCGACGGCAAGACGAGATGCCGCCTGCGCATCCATCCGCCGCGAGCGCAAGCGCGGTCAGGCGCACCCGAACTCACACGACTCGCGTCTGCTGCAGGCGCGCGCGCGCCAGTCCAAGCCATTGCGGCGCGCTCCGCGCCAGGCGCCACAAAGCGCCGGGGTGCCTGATGGTCGTGAGCAGCGTCCAGAACGGATACCAGGTCACTGCGTGAAGCCGCGCGCCGGCTCGCCACCTCCTCAGCATGTTGTGTCCAAGCAGCAGCATCATGGTCGCGGCGCCCTCGCCATCGAGGTCCTGTAGACCGTGGCGCAGATATAGTTTCCACCACTCGGAGAGAGAGCCCAATTCCGTCCCTCGCCCGAGCACCGCGCGAAAGAACGAAAGTGCAAATTCCGGCCGCGGCATCGCCTCCGCGAACATCTGCTGGGTCGGCCGGTAGCGCAGGGGAAGCGCGAAGTCGACGGCGGCGAGGGGATCGCTCCGACCGCTCCGGCGCATCCGCGCGGCGCCGCGAACGGCAAGCGCCGCAAGCTCCACCGCGACGAGGTGCTTTGTCGATGCCTTCACCGAGTGGCTTCGGTACGACATCAGCACGTCCGGCAGGTTGGCGATCCGCCCGACCTCTGCAATTCGAAGCCATAGATCGTAGTCCTCGGCGTGTCGCGCGCTCATCCGGTAGCCGCCGACGGACCGCAGCACCTCGGTTCGAGCCATCACGGCGGGATGCAATACGCAAACTCGGTGAAGGAGTTCGCTCGCGACCGCCTCTGGCGAGATCGGAAAGGTGTCAGTGCGTAAATAGCTGCCGGACTCGTCGATGAGATCCATCGCGCTGCCCAGCACCGCCACGCGGGGCTGCTCCCGCAGGCAAGCGAACTGCTTGGCGAAGCGATCTGGCCGCGCCACATCGTCCGCGTCCATGCGCGCGATCAGCGGCGCGCGCGCCATGGCGAGGCCGCGATTGAGGCTCTCGATGAGACCTGATCTCTGGTCCTCGACCACGATCACCCGCGCATCCCGCGCCGCGACCGCGTGCAGCAACGCAACGCCGCCGTCGTCGGACCCGCCGTCGAGGGCGATCAGCTCGAAATCGGAAAACGTCTGCGCCAGAATGCTGTCGACCGCGGGAGCGAGAAAGCGGCCCGCGTTGTAAACTGGCATCAGGACCGAAATCGCCGGCATCGACGTGCTCATGTCGGGGTGTCGCCCCTCCTTGCGCCAGTTTTCCCGGCTGGGGCCTGCTTCTGGCATACGCCGCGCGGGCCGGCAATAGCCGCGCCCGACCCGAGCCTACGCCGCGCAGGGCCGGTGGCAACATCGTCGACGATGCCTCGTGTCTCATTCCGACGCGAACAAATCGAACACCGTTACGTCGCCATTACTGTGTAGGTGGTGGGCGCCCCGGATCGTCGCAAGGAATTTCGGCTCGAGCGAGCAGACGTTTTCCTCAACGTATTCGGTTGCGTTCAGCGTGACGATCCGATTGATGGAAAATCCCTTGCCGTAGCGGTCGAATCCCTGCCGCTGGGCGACGCGAAAGATCGATCCGTCGTGGAACAGAAGCCCGCCATTCCGTGCCCGCGTGGAATCGACGAAGATCGGGTTCTTGGGATGCGGCATCCAGCTTTGCGACAGCGGGCTATCCGCCCGAAAGATCGACAGCTCCGAGCCGTAGTCGCCCCCGACGACGGGCTCGGTGTTTGCGAACAGCCACCAGGCTCCCCCGTGCTCGAAGATCATAGGGTCGGCCGCCGCAACCCCCGACATGATGACGCGCACCAGTTTCCAGGTCAGTGGAAACGACACGCACTCATAAAGCCGTATCTCGCGGATCTCGCTGGTCTCCGGGCACATGTAGATTTTCGAATCAAACCGGAAAACGAAGGGAAAGGAAACGTGGAATGTCTCGCCGAGAGCGTCACCGAGCCTTTCGGCGCCACCGTCCCCCAGCCGATACGCGGCGATGTGGCCGCGTCGCCCCCTCACATCGCAGTCCTCTACGAAGCAGCAATCGACACCATTCTCGCGCATGACAAAGGGGTCGGCCAGGAAGCGGTCGGGGGGATTTTCGATCAATCGGGCGCGACGCATGACGAGGCCTCTCCAGTCGCCTGCCGCGTAAGCGACACGCCAGCGCCGTCGTTCACGGCCGATAAGCCCGACTAGAGCGCGCCTGAGAATGCGTGGCAACAGCCGCGCGAGATAGACGCACTGCTGCGCGAGATCGGGTACCGAGAACAGCCTGTCGACATATGGCGTCGGCGCCTCGGCTCGCGGGAGCCGGCGATGGCGCGCGATGTCCCGCAGCAGTTCCTTGAGGTAGTGATTGCTCCGTTTGAGTAGCGACGCCTGGTTAAGCAGATAGTAGTACTTGGTCGCAAAGCATCCGCGGAACAACACGTTGCCACCATCGAGCTCCTCGGTGAGCTGCTGGATCACGAAGCCCGTGCTGTCCTGTCGGAAATAAACTTCCCAGAACCCGGCGGGGCCGCCCCGGTTGATGCGATTGTCGGCGTGATGGAACGACAAGATGCCGAATCGGCACGCTGTCAGGATCTCGCCGCGCAAGACGCCGGAGCTGCAGCGGATAAGGAGATCGAGATCGAGGCGCCTGATCGCCCGGATATCCTCATCCGCATATCGATAGACGAAGCCAGATGGCGAGATGATCGGCTGCACTTTCACCGAATTCGGGACACAGGGTGTCAGATCGAAAGATTGCAAGTGATCGGCATGCAGGCTCGAACGTCTCAGGACACGTGATTCCAGACCGCTCAATACGCGGAACGACAGCTCCCTGACGGCCCTGCGCACCCCGAACCGGCGGAACAGCCCGATGAGCTTCGCCAGCCTTCCCGCACGGACAACCGGACGGCTTTGGACGATCAAATGCGAAATGCAGATGTCGCTGCGGCCGTGCGCCCAGGCCGCCAGGTCGTGGACGTATTTGGACGTAAGCGGCGCGTCGACGATCAGGCCGACGCGCAACTGGGCGCCGGACGCTTCGCCCGGTTGAGTGTCCTCCTGCACGATCAACTCGATTCAACCAGCATCTCAGGGTGACAACGCAGTCCGCGGGGCGCAGTACCCGCTGCCGGTGGCATTTGTCAACGCATGCACTTTCGGCCAAGCGCTGCCGTTTTGGCAATGGCGACGACGCGGCACATGACCGACGCCCCTCACCCACCGCGAGTTCGCCACCACCGTACCGTCCGCCTCAGCCCCTCCGCGAACTCGGTCTTCGGCGTCCAGCCGAGAACGTCCTTGGCGCGCTCGATCGACAGGACCGATACCGGAACGTCGATCGGACGACCGGGGCTCCACTCGACCGGCACCGGCGCGCCCAGCGCGGCCTCGACCGCCGCGATGACATCGCGGACGCTGCGCCCGCGACCGCTTCCGATGTTGAAGATGCGCTCGGCCGAGGCGTCGAAGACCGCCGCTTGCAGCGCGTCGACGACGTCGTCGATGAAGACGTAGTCGCGCACGACCGAGCCGTCTCCCCAGATCTCCGTGCTCCGTCCCTTGATTGCACGCGACAGCAGCATGGCGATCAAGCCCTGCCCTTTGCCCGGCAGCTGAAAGGGACCGAACGGGTTGGCGACGCGCAGCACGCGAAAGCTCAGCCCGTAGAGGTGCTCATGCAGACCGAGGAATTTTTCGATCGTCAACTTGACGATCCCATAGGCGGTGATCGGGTCGGTCGGCGCGGTTTCCGGCGTCGGAATCTCCTTGGCGGCGCCATAAATGGTTCCGCCGGATGAGATGAAGACGACCCGCTTCACGTTCGCCTTGCGGCAGATGTCGAGGAGGGCGAGCGTCGGCGTGATGCTGTGACGGAGATCCCCGGCCATGTCGAGATTCGCCGAATAAGGGGTCGTCGCCTGAATCAGGTGGAAGACGACGTCGCAGGAGGCGACCGCGGACGCGAGCGCGGCCGTGTCCGCGAACTCGCCCCGATGCCATTCCACGCCGGCGAGCTCATCCGCGAGGGCGCGGTTATGGCCGAACGCGCGCACGCGCGCGCCGGATGCGACGAGCCGCCGACACAGATTCGCTCCCACGAATCCGCCGCCGCCGAGCACGAGGAACGACATCGAAGACAACGAATTGGAGGATAGCACGGGCGGCTGCATCTCGATCCGGCTCTAGCGGCGCGACTGCCGCTCTTCCTCGACAAGGCGCTGCAGGTAGCGGCCGTACTCGCTCGTGGCAAGCGGCTCGGCAAGGTGCGCCACTTGATCGAGATCGATGAAGCCCTCGCGATAGGCGATCTCCTCCGGGCAGGCGATCTTGAAGCCCTGCCGGTGCTCGATGGTCTGAATGAAGGTCGATGCCGCGATGAGGGACTCATGCGTGCCGGTGTCGAGCCAGGCAAAGCCGCGCCCGAGCATCTCGACCGCCAGCGTCCCGCGCGCCAGATAGGCGCGGTTGACGTCGGTGATCTCGAGCTCGCCGCGCGCCGATGGCTTGAGCGAGGCCGCGATCTCGACCACCTCCGGATCGTAGAAATAGAGCCCCGTCACGGCAAATCGCGATTTCGGCTGGGCCGGTTTCTCCTCGATCGACACCGCGCGGCCTTCCGCGTCGAAGGCAACGACGCCGAACTGCTCGGGATCGCGCACGTGATAGGCAAAGAGGGTCGCGCCGCGATCGCGCGCGGCGGCGCGTTTCAGGTAGGCCCCGAGATTGTTGCCGTAGAAGATGTTGTCGCCGAGCACCAGGGCGGTGTGATCCCGCCCGATGAAATCGCGGCCGATGAGGAACGCCTGGGCGAGCCCATCCGGCGCGGGCTGCACGGCGTAGCGCAGGCTCAAGCCCCAGTCGGCGCCGTCGCCGAGGACTTTCTGGAAACGCGGCGTGTCCTCCGGCGTCGAGATGATCAGAATGTCGCGAATCCCCGCCAGCATCAGCGTCGTCAGCGGGTAGTAGATCAGCGGCTTGTCATAGATCGGCAGCAGCTGCTTCGACATCGCCTTGGTGAGCGGATAGAGGCGCGTTCCCGCTCCGCCCGCCAGGATGATCCCCTTGCGCGTGATCGGCGCTCGCGCCGTACTGGCGGGCGATCCAATCGCGATAGGCGCCTGTGGTGACATTTTTGACCCAATCCTGATCGTCCAGATACCAGCGAACCGTCTTGCGCAGACCGGTCGCAAAACTCTCGCGCGGCGCCCAGCCGAGCTCACGCCGGATCTTTCCGGCATCGAGTGCGTAGCGCCGGTCATGGCCGGGACGATCGGTCACGAAGGCGATCTGCCGCGCGTAGGATGTGCCGTCGCGGCGCGGATGCTCCTCGTCCATGACGGCGCACAAGAGCTTCACCAGCGCGATGTTCGCGATCTCGTTGGCGGCGCCGATATTGTAGGTCTCGCCCGGCCTGCCGTCGGCGAGCACGCGCGCGATCGCCTCGCAGTGGTCGTCAACATAGAGCCAGTCGCGGATATTGCCGCCGTCCCCGTAGACCGGGATCGGCTTGTCGGCGAGCGCGCGATGGATGGCGAGCGGGATCAGCTTCTCGGGAAACTGGTACGGCCCGTAGTTGTTGGAGCAGTTGGTGGTCACGACCGGCAGCCCATAGGTACGATGGAACGAGCGCACCAGATGGTCGGCCGCCGCCTTGCTCGCCGCATAAGGGCTGTTCGGCGCGTAAGGCGCGCTTTCGCTCGCGGGCGGCGCTGCGCTGTCGAGCGAGCCATAAACCTCGTCAGTCGACACCTGCAGGAAACGGAAGCGGTCCTTCCGCTCGCCCGGAAGCGCCGCCCAATAGGCGCGCGCCGCCTCGAGCAGACGGAACGTGCCGACCACGTTCGTCTGCACGAAGCTCTCGGGATCGTGGATCGAGCGGTCGACGTGGCTCTCGGCCGCGAGGTTGAGAACCGCGCGCGGTTGATGCTCGGCGAAGAGGCGGGCGATCAACTCGCCGTCGGCGATGTCGCCGCGCACGAAGGCGTGGCGCCTGTCGTTCCACACCGACGCCAGATTCTGCAGGTTTCCCGCATAGGTCAGCTTGTCGACGTTGACCACGTCTTCGTCGCTGACGCGAAGCAGATAGCGGACCAGATTTGATCCGATGAAGCCTGCTCCCCCGGTGACCAAGATCATCTTACGCTTCCCGCGACAGACCAGGCATCTCGGTCCGCCCGCAACGCTCCGCAATTGGCTGCAATGTTTTGTGCGTAGCACAGAACGGCGAACGCCTCAAATTCACGCGCCCGGCATCGATCGGACGAAGATGGACCAATCAACCCGCATTGCGCCGCGATATGCGCTAGATTGCACGGTGCTTTTGACATGCGACCCGCACAGTCGCAATAACGTCCCGTCCGTTCCGATGGAGTGGGGCCTTGCCCGAGCATTGGGTGTTGCGCGCACCGCGGCTCAGCGCCAACGACGACAGCGTCACGCTGACGCGTTGGCTCGTCGCCGACCGCGCAACGGTCGCGGCAGGACAGCCCGTCGCCGAGATCGAGACCGAGAAGGCGACCGCGGAGCTTGCGGCGGAGATCGGCGGATCACTGCTGCATGCGGTCGGCGCCGGCGCGACCGTCGCGATTGGCGCGCCGCTTGCGGTCGTCGGCGTAACCCTTGCGGCAGCCGAGGACGCCCGGCGATCGCAACTCCCGGTGCAGGCGGCGGCGTCGCGCGCGGCGATCGGTGTAACCGCAAAGGCGCGGGCGCTCGCCGAGGCGCGCGGCATCGATCTCGCCGCCGTGCGCGCGAGCGGTGCGACCATCAAGGAGCGCGATGTCGCGCGCCATCTCGCCGAGCAAGGCGACGCCGATGGCGGCGCTGCGCGCGACCCACGCCTCGTCCGCGTCGGCGAGGCGTCCGCGCATCGGCGCCGTGTCGCGCGCGATCTGCGCCAGGCGATCGAGGCAGGCGTCTTCACGACGCTCGCCTATCGGCTCGACCTGCGCGGGCCTGAACGGATGATCGCGGCCGAGCTGGCGAGCGGACGCGCCGCCTCGCTGCTGGTGGCGCTGTTGTGGGGACTCGGGCGAACGCTGCCCGGCTATCCCCAGCTCCTCTCCGTGCTCGACCGCGGCGACATCTACCGCCGCCGCGATCTCGACATCGCGTTCGCGGCGCGCTCGCCGGCGGGCGAGCTCCACGCGCCGGTGCTGCGCGCGGTCGACCGGCTCTCGCTCGATGCGATTGCACGCGAATGCGCACGCCTCGCCAAGTCGGCGATGCGCGGAAAGCTCGACGCCAAGGACGCGGGCGGCGCCGCCTTCACGGTCTCGCTCATTGCCACGCCGAACGTCGAATCCTTCGTCGCCTTGCCGCTTCCGGCGCAGACCGCGATCCTGGCGCTGGGCGCCCCACGGCGCGAGGTCGACGGCGGCGATGGTGCTGCCCGCCTCGTCGCGACCGCGACCGTCACCTACGATCACGCGCTGTGCGACGGCGTCTACGTGGCGGAGTTCTGCGCCGCGCTCGACCGCGTGCTCAATCCGGAGCGATCGTGATGCCCGCGCACGACGGCAGCGCGGGGCTTGCGCTCACCGATCGCGCCTCCGCGCTCGCCGAACACTACCGCCTCGCGGCCGGCATCCGCGCCTTCGAGCGCCTGCTGCTCGACCAGTTCGCCTCCGGCCGGATTGGCGGCACGACCCACACCTGCATCGGCCAGGAGATCACGGCGGTGGCCGTCACCGCCGCGCTCGATCGCGCGCGCGACTGCGTGTTCAGCAATCATCGCGGCCACGGCCATTTCCTCGCCTATTGCGGCGAGGTCTTCCCCCTGCTCGCCGAGATTTTCGGCCGGCGCGACGGCGTCTGCGGCGGCCGCGGCGGCAGCCAGCACCTGCATTGGCGCAATTTCTATTCCAACGGCGTGCAGGGCGGCAGTGTCGGCAACGCGGTCGGCGTCGCGCTGGCGGAGAAAGCGAAATGCAGCGGCGCCGTGACCTGCGCCTGGCTCGGCGACGGCACGTTCGGCGAAGGGCTTGTGTACGAGGCCATGAACATCGCGTCGCTATGGCGGCTGCCGATCGTCTTCGCCATCGAGGCGAACGGCATCGCCCAGACGACGCCGACCGAATTGCAGCTGGCCGGAGGCCTGGCGGCGCGCTGCCGCGCCTTCGACATGCCGGTCGAGGAAGTGCCGGGAACTGATCTGGCCGAGACGCTCGCCGTCGCAACGCGCGCCGTCGACGCGGCGCGCGCCGAGCAGCGTCCGCGTGCGCTCATCTCGCACGCGATCCGCCTCGGCCCGCACAGCAAGGGCGACGACACGCGCGGCACCGCGCAGATGCGGCGGGCCTGGGCGCGGGACCCGGTGGCCATGTTGCGTAGCGAGGTCGGCGCGGCCGCCGACGCCATCGATCGCGACATCACGGCGCTCATGCACGACACACTCGCGCGCGCCAACGAAACCGCCCCATGAGCAAGGAGACCACAGTGCAAGCAAGCCTCAATGCCGGCCTGCGCGCCGCGCTCGCAGCCGACGAGCGCGTCATTGTGCTCGGCGAGGACGTGCTCGATCCCTATGGCGGCGCCTTCAAGGTCACGCGCGGGCTTTCCGCGCAATTTTCCGACCGCGTGCTTGCCACGCCGATCTCGGAAGCCGGCATCGTCGCGGTCGCGACCGGGCTTGCGCTGCGCGGCTTTCGGCCGATCGTCGAGATCATGTTCGGCGACTTTCTCTTTCTCGCCGGCGACCAGATCGTCAACCACGCCGCAAAGTATCGCGCGATGTTCAATGATGAGGTCCGCGTGCCGCTCGTCATCCGCACGCCATCGGGCGGACGGCGCGGATACGGGCCGACCCACAGCCAGAGCCTGGAAAAGCATTTCCTCGGCGTCCCCGGCCTGTGGGTGGTCGCGCCGCATTCGCTCAGTGACCCCGGCGAGCTCTTGCGACAGGCCATCTTCGACGTCGACGATCCAGTCCTCTTCGTCGAGAACAAGATCGGCTATGGCGAGGCGATCTTGCGCGGAATTCCGGGCTACGAGACCGTCAGGCTAGGGGACACGGCATCCCCCTTCCCGACCCTTTGGCTCAAGCCGCATGGCGCAAACGACGGGCTTCTCCTGTGCTACGGCGGAATGGCGCGTCTTGCCCTCGATGCGGCAGCGGCGCTACGCGAGCGCGAGCAGCTCCGTCTCGGCCTCGTCATCGCTGCGCAGCTCTCGCCCACGCCGACATCGCATCTCGACGCCGTTCTGCGCGCGGGAGCGCCTTCATGCGTCGTCACCGTCGAGGAAGCGCCTGCCGCGGGCGGCTGGGGTGCCGAGATCATCGCGACGATCGAGCAGATTCGCGATGCGCGGCGCCTCGCCCCGATCAGCTATCGCCGGGTCGGCGCGGCAAACACCGCCATACCGAGCGCGCGCGCCTTGGAAGATGGCATACTCCCACAAGTCCAAGATATCGTGGCCGCCGCGCTCGATTGCTTCTAAAATCGCGCCATGGAAGACAGGATTCGCACCATCATGGCCGAGGCGTTGCGCCTGCCGGTCGAGCGCATCGGCGCCGATGCCGCGATGGGCACGGTGCCGAACTGGGATTCGACCGCCCACATGCGCCTGATGATCGCGCTCGAGGACGCGTTCGGCATCGAGCTCGACGAGACCCGCATGGTCGAGATGACGAGCCTTGCGGCGATCCGCGACGAAGTCGCAAAACTGAGAGCGCCTAAAGCATGATCCCGCAAAGTGCGTAACGGTTTTAGGAAAAGATCATGTTTCAGAAAATTCGCTCAGCGCGATTCGAAGAATGGTCATCACGCTTCAGCGGAAGCGGTAACTCAGCCCGACGCGCGCGACGTTGATCTCGAGCCTCGGGTCCGCGAACGTGCCGCCCGTGATCGATAGCGGCGTGCCGCCGTCGGTGAGGTCGATGAACAGATATTCGCCGCGCAGCCACCAGTTCGGCGCGAGCGCCCATTCGGCGCCAGCGCCAACCGCAAAGCCGTACATCGTGTCGTTGGACGAAGCCATCCCGGCGAAGCCGGTCGGAAATCCGGTGGGGAACACCGAGTTCACCGGCGCGAAATTGGTGCTGGCGATCGAGCTCTCCACCCGCGCCCAGGCGAATCCGCCGGTCGCGTAGAGAAGCCAGTTGCCTGCCGCATAGCCGAGCCGGCCGCGCAGCGTTCCGAACAGCTCGATCTCGTGGGTGAACAGGAAGGTGCCGGAGAAGTTCGCCGCATCGCCGCCGAACGTGGCGTTGACCAGGAAGTTGCTGCTGGCCGAGCCTTCAAGATGCGGGAAGCTGACGTCGGCCTCGAAGCCGTACACCCAGTTGCGGTTCTGCCAATTGTAGCCGCCCTGCACCCCGCCGAGCCAACCCCGCTCGCTCAGCGACAACGAGAAGGGCGGCGTCGAGGTCGCGGTGCTGACGACGAACAACGGCAATCCGATCGGAACGGCGGCGGGATTGAAATTTGCCGCCGGATCGACCCAGGCGTAGCCGACGTGGCCGCCGAGATAGAAGCCGCTCCAGTCGTAGACCGGCGCGAGCGGCGCCGCCTTGACCGGCATGTCGGCCGCATAGGCGGGCGCCGCAACGCCGATGCTCGCGGCGAGCAGAAGCGACCAGGAATGACGCATGAGATCCCCCAGTGTGGCGCCAGTTGATCGTATTCAACCGATGACTACGCACTGAGGACTGAGGCCGACCCCTCACCCGGTCGGCGAATCACTTAAGACAGAATAGCGCGTAACGCGCGCCGTGCATCCGACAAATTCGGTTCCACGCGCGGAACATGTTATTCTCGGGCCAAGTCGCGAGTCCGGCCGAGACGATCCCGGTTGGCGCAAGACGACGGACCTGACCACGGGCCCAATCGAACAGTCAATGAATACTCCCGCTGACGGCATCGAGCTGCTGACGCCCGCGACGGACGTAGCGGATCCCGAGATCACCATCCTCGTGCCTGCCCTCAACGAGGAGCTGACCATCGGCCGCTTCGTCGAGTGGTGCCGCCAGGGTATTGCGGCGAGCGGCGCACGCGTCGAGATCCTGATCGTCGACAGCTCGACCGACCGCACGCCGCAGATCGCGCAGGCGGGCGGCGCGCGCGTGCTGCGGGTGCAGAAGCGCGGCCTCGGCCGCGCCTATATCGATGCGATCCCGCATATTCGCGGCCGCTTCGTCATCATGGGCGATGCCGACTGCACCTATGACTTCCGCGAGATCAGGCCATTCGTCGCAGCCTTCCGCGCCGGCAACGAGTTCGTCATGGGCTCGCGCTTCAAGGGCTCGATCGCGCCCGGCGCCATGCCGGCGTTGCACCGCTATTTCGGCACGCCGGTCACCACCTTCATCCTCAACACGATCTTCGGCAGCCGCTTCTCCGACATCCATTGCGGCATGCGCGGGATCACGCGCGACGCGCTCATCCGCATGGACCTGCGCTCGCAGGGGTGGGAATACGCATCCGAGATGGTGCTCAAGTCGGTGCACATGCGCCTCAAGACCGCCGAGGTGCCGATCCATTTCCTCAAGGATCCGGAAGGGCGGCTGAGCCACATGAAGCGGCGCGGCTGGCTCGAGCCCTGGCGCGCCGGCTGGATGAACCTGCGCGCCATGCTGATCCATGGCGTCAACTTCTTCCTGCTCAAGCCGGGCGCCATCCTGCTCGCGCTCGGCCTGCTCTTTCTCATCCCGCTCGCCTTCGGCCCGCTCGCGATCGGCCCGGTGAGCATCTCGCTCAACACCATGCTGCTTGCCATGGCGGCCGCGACGCTCGGCCTGTCCATGGTCTATTTCGGCGGCATTGCGGCGATCCTGTTCGACTATTCGGACACGGTGCGCCCGCGGCTCGAGCGGCTGCTGCCCTATAACGCGACCTTCGTCGGCTGCCTCGCGGTCGCGGCCGGCGGCGTGCTCGCAACCGTGCCGCTGATCCGCACCTTTGCGGCCAACGGCTTCGTCCTGCCGACGCTCGGGATCGAGACGCACTGGGCCGTGCTCGGCCTCTGGCTCATCGTCGCGGCCTTCGAGACCTTCATATTCGCCCTGATGGTCCGCGCGCTCGGCATCGCGCTGCCGATCCGCCGCGGCCGCTGATCCCTCGGTACGGGCGATTTGTGTCGACCACTGGATCAGCGGGAATCAGGTACCGCCGGATTTATTTGATGCCGAGCGACGAAGCGGGTGATCTGCGCCCGGCTCATACGCACCGCATGTGATGCTTGGCGGCGCGCGGATTGCCGCCGCCAAGGCCGGGATAGCGCAAGATCAAGATCTCCCACGGAATCGTGAGCCGGCCGGAGATCCGCTCGCGCTGATCCGCCTGCCCCTGAGTCGCCGGGCCCTCCGCATGGTAGGACAGCTCCAGGCCGCAATCGGTCAAGCGATAGTCTATGCGCGCATGGTCGATCGTCGACATTTCGTCCGACCACTGCAGGCTGCCGCCCTGCAGCTCGAGCCTGGTGGTCTCGCCGTCGGTCGTCGCGACGAGTTCGGTCATGTCAAGCCCGCGCAGCCAGAGTCGCGGCCACTGCTGGTCCGCCGCATACGCGAGAAACCCGTTCGTGTAGCGCCGCGGCGGCGAACGATGGCGATCGAGCGCAATGCCGGTGTCGCCGTCGAAAATGCTGATCCAGCGACCGTCGCTGCCGTAGCCATATATCTCTCCAGTGAGCGCGACCGGCGCATCCGCGAGCCGCGGGCTTACCGCCGCCACAGTGGGAGGGGCGTCCAACAGCTCAGCCTCCTGCAATCCGGAAAAATATGTGCCGAACATCGCGATGCGGGTCGCTCGGTTCACGGCGAAACGAATTTTTACACGCGGCGAATCTTCAGCGACCGCGGTCCAGAAATTTCCCCGGCTGTTTGCAAAGACCGGCGGAATCGGGTCGATCGCCCGTAGC
>Ga0335081_10000705_pt1 | contig 55088 bp, 45 predicted proteins | sample Lox_Sample_35_FD_206713 | JGI IMG/M metagenome (GOLD analysis project Ga0335081, IMG submission 206713) | Soil microbial communities from Loxahatchee National Wildlife Refuge, Florida, United States - Lox_Sample_3.5 | ecosystem: Environmental > Terrestrial > Soil > Wetlands | place: USA...
ACCATGCACCGTAAGTCGGGCATTCTTATGAATGTCCATTCGACCTCCCGGGAAGATTTGATTGCTCAGCACAATCAGCATCTCCCGTTCAGGTCGAATGGACAACCTGTTGAAAGGTCACAACTAGTCCCTGAGTCCTAGCCGTACTACTCATTTTTTGAACCTGTTCAAGATTCCGCTTCCATGCTACCGTGGGGCGTTTTCGCGCTCGATAAAATCGAGCGCACAGGGTGACAGGTTTGTACTTGCCTGCCGTGGCGGGCAAACCCTGACCTGAAAGGAGGAGGAGAGAGGTGCAACAGGGAGGTTTGGGAGTGCAGATTTGGGCCGACGGACCGCAGGTCGCCTGTTATGGCCCCGCCCTGCCTAATCTTGCCTCTAATCTGCCCGCTGAAGATTAGAAACGGACTCAACTCCATGAAAACAAACGACAAAAAAATTTCTAATCTATCCGTCGCCCCGCGCAACGTGCTCCGCGCTGCTATCTCCTTTACCTCCTCTACTTCCTCTACGTCAAGTCTAATATACAGTTCCGCGATTAGAAATCGCGCTAACTCATTCAAAACACACGTCCGACACCATGTCTAATATACGGTTCCACGAACAGCCGCGTTGGGAAGCCGGCCAGCCTGCACTGCGCCCGGCATTCCGCCCTACCCATCCGCGTTTATCTGTCGTTCAAGCTTCCGGTGCCTATGATTTTTTTAATCGCAACAGTCCATTATCAGAATCCCCTCTAAGTCACTCAAAACACGGGGTCGCCTCTTGGTCTAATCGCAACAAAATGCGGTTTCCCGCTCACAGTGCCCAATCCCCCATATGGAATATGGTATCCTCCCGCCCGCCGCAGCCCTTTCGTGCCAAGGGGGAAACGCTTTGATCCGCATCCGCCGAACGTCTCGCACCGCGCTCATCGCGCTCGCAGTGGGCGCCGCCGCTCTGATTCCGGCTCTCGCTTGGCACGTGGCCTCGGCCGCAGGCCAGGAAGCTGTCGGCGCGGTCGATTACAGCGCCGTCTTCAACAAAACCGACGTCATGATTCCGGCCCGCGATGGCGTGAAGCTTCACACCGAAATCTATGTCCCGAAGGACGCCAAGGAACCGCTCCCATTCTTCCTCACGCGCACTCCCTATGGCCTCGGCGACGATTCAAAAGGTTACTCGCGCCTCCTGAGCGCCTACACCGAAATGATTCCGGACCGCTACATCTTCGTCTTCCAGGATATTCGCGGGCGCTACGGCTCCGAAGGAACCTTCGTGATGCAGCGCGACCCCCGCGACCGCCGCGATCCCCATTCCATCGACGAAGGCACGGATACCTACGACACCATCAATTGGCTCTTGGAAAACGTTCCCAACAACAACGGCCGCGCTGGCGAAGCGGGCGTTTCCTACGGCGGCTGGCTCACGGCCATGTCGCTGATCGAACCGCACCCCGCGCTGAGAGCCGTTTCCGAGCAGGCTTCCCCGGCGGACATGTTCCTCGGCGACGATTTTCACCACAACGGCGCGTTCCGCCTGAGCTACGGATTCGAATACGCGGCGGGGATGGAAACCGGCAAGACGAACTTCCAGTTTCAGTTCGATAAGTACGACACCTACGACTGGTACCTCGCCCTCGGCCCGCTCTCGAACGCCAACGCGCTCTACCTGCATGGCCAGTTGCCTACCTGGAACAACTTCGTCGTGCACCCCAATTACGACGAATTCTGGGACAAGCAGGCGTTCGCCCGTTATTTCAAGAACCTCGAATTGAAAGTCCCGAACCTCAATGTCGCCGGATGGTGGGACCAGGAAGATTTCTACGGCCCCGTGCGGATCTACGAGCTGCTCGAGAAAAACGACTCGAAGCGCAACAACTACCTTGCGATCGGACCCTGGAATCATGGCGGCTGGTCGCATGGGCCGGGCAACAAGCTCGGCAACATCGATTTCGGAAGCAATACCTCCGAATACTTTCGCGCGAAAATCGAGGCTCCCTGGTTTGCCTACTGGCTGAAGGACAAAGGCAGCTTGCCCGTCCGCGAAGCGGTCACGTTTGAAACCGGCTCGAACCAGTGGAAGACGTGGGACGCGTGGCCGCCGCGCGAAGGCGTCGCGCAGCGCAAATTGTACTTCCGCGAAAACGGAGCCCTCTCGTTCGATCCGCCAGGCGCCGAAGAAGCGGCCAGCCGCGGCTCTCATGCGCCGGAAGACTTCGACACCTACATCTCCGATCCCGCGAACCCCGTCCCCTATCGCCATCGCCCCATCGAGGAAACCTACTCCGAGGGCAGCCGTTGGTATTGGTGGCTCACGGAAGATCAGCGGTTCGTCGAGCACCGCCCGGACACGCTGGCGTGGCAAACCGATCCCCTGGCGCAAGACGTGACCGTCGCCGGCGACATCGTCGCGCACCTTTTCGCCTCCACCACCGGTTCGGACAGCGACTGGATCGTGAAGCTCATCGACGTCTATCCCGAAAAATACGAGCCGGATCACAAGATGGGCGGCTACGAACTGATGGTTGCGGACGAAGTTTTGCGCGGCCGCTTTCACGACGGCTTCGAACGGCCCGCGCCCCTCGTGCCCAACAAGGTGACCCCCTTCACGATCGGTCTGCACACGAACAACCATGCGTTCCTGAAAGGTCATCGCATCATGGTGCAGGTGCAGAGCACGTGGTTCCCGGTGATTGACCGCAATCCGCAGAAGTTCGTGACGAATATTTTCGAGGCCAAGGCCTCGGACTATCAGAAAGCGACGCAGCGAATCTACCGTTCGAAGGAGTATCCTTCGAACGTGCAGATTCCGGTCGTCGTGAAGTAGACGAGAGGCACGAGATGAGTGTGAATCCGAGCATGGTTACGACGGCCTTCGAGTTGCCGGGCTATCGCGTGGCGAAAACGATCGGCCTCGTGCGCGGCGTGACCGTTCGCTCGCGCAGCATTCTGGGAACGATTGGCGCTTCGCTCGAAACGCTCGTTGGCGGCAACATTACCTTGTTCGAGGAAATGTGCGAGAAGACCCGCGAAGAAGCGCTCGACTTGATGATGCAGCACGCGTCGCAGGAAGGCGCGAACGCCGTGATCGGCGTGCGCTACGACGCCACCGAAGTGATGCAGGGAGTCACCGAGGTTCTCGCGTACGGCACGGCGGTTCAGGTCGAGCGGACCGCTTGAGCCACATCTCCGCTGCCGCCGAAAATCACGAAGGACTAGAATCGATCGTTGCTTGGGTTCAGGAGGATTCCGAAATGAAGGTTGTGCTCCGATGGTTGGTGGCCGTGCTGGCTCTGCTGTTGCTCGCCGCCGCCCAGACGGCGCGCGCTCAGGAGGCGCCGAAAACAGAGACCGTCCAGTTTCCAGGCAGCAACAAGACCACCGTGAACGGCTTCGTCGCCAGCCCGGCAAAGCCCGGACGCTATCCCTCAATCATCGTGATCCACGACTGGTGGGGCTTGAATGACTTCGTGAAGCAGCAAACAGAGAAACTCGCCGGCGAGGGCTTCGTTGCTCTCGCCGTGGACCTCTACGGCGGCAAAGTGACGTCCGATCCCGCCGAGGCTCACGAATGGAGCCGCAGCCTCAACACGGATCAGGCCGTCCTCAACCTGATGGAATCCATCGTCTATCTCTCTTCACGAAATGATGTCGAACGGGGACGCGTCGGCGTGCTCGGATGGTCGATGGGCGGCTGGTACGCGCTCCAGCTCGCTATCCGCGTGCCGCGGCTCGGAGCCTGCGTGGTGAATTACGGCGTGCTGCCCACCGATCCCAACGACATGCAAAACATCGGCGCACCCGTGCTCGGCAACTTCGGGGCGGACGACCACGGGGTCACGCCCGCAGACGTACAGGCCTTCCAGAAAGCCATGCAAACCCTTGACCGTCAAGTCGATGTGAAGATCTACGACGGCGCCGGCCACTCATTCGAAGATCCCGACAACAAGACCGCGTATCGTCCGGAAGCCGCCGAAGATGCGTGGAAACGCACGATCGCGTTCCTCAATAAATCGCTAAGGTAGCCCGCTTTGGTACAGGTAACTGTTTTGGCAGGCTGGCCCTGAACCTGGCCAACCGTACGGTTGTGCGCCGCGTCTTAACTCCTTAGGCTGGATGACAGGGAAATCCACGAATGGACGAACGATTTCAAAGCGACCGGCCCATCGATCAGCCGGCCACTGTCAGCCGAGGATTGCGGCTGGCCATCGTCTCGTCCGCGATCGTCTTCCCAATTACGTTCTGTATTCTGCTGAGGCCGACGGCAGCGCACGCCGCCTGGATCGAATTCGCCCGGATCATCCAGCTCAAAGGACAACCCGCGGCACCCGCCGCGAGCCTTACCGACATGCCGGACTCGAACATCGCGGCACTACACCCGCAGCAGCAGGCCGAACTGCTGTTGCAGGCTGCGGTGAACCATTCGGGGGGCGCCAGCGACCAGATCGTGATGCGCGCCGGCGCGTGGCGCGGCCATCTCCGCACCACGCCGCAGCTTTCGGGCTTGCTCAATACCGCGTTGAATTCGCCGCACCTGGACGTTCGCACGGCCGCCGTCGAAACGGAACTGGCTGCGAACAATCTGGCAAAGACTCCGCGCAGTGCGAAGTCGGTTGCCGCGCAAATCGAAAGCGATCCAGCCGCGCGCCCCTGGGGACTCTGGATGCTCGGCGCTCTCGGCAATCGCGGTGTGGAATCGGACCGCTCCTTCGCGACGCTCGTCGCCTACACGCGCGATCCGAACGAAAAAACGCGCTACTGGGCCGTCGAGGGGCTTTCAGTGCTGGGCACGGACGAAGCGATCCAGCCGCTGCTCGAGGTTCTGCGCTCGGATTCCTCACCGGAAATTCGCGAGCGGGCCGCTTGCGGATTGGCGCAATCGGGGACGTTCACAAAGCGGCAGCGTATGATCGCTGTGCCGTCGTTGATCGACGATGCAGGCGATCCGTCGCTCGACGCGGCCACTCACGGCCTTACGTTCCGCGCGCTCCGCGACATCACCGGCGCCCGCGTCGACGACAACGCCTCGGCGTGGCGCAACTACTGGGCGGAAAACGCCCAGCGCTGACTCGCGGTTCTCTCCGCTGCAAAATCCGATCCGCCGCTTTCTCACTGCACGTACGTCATGACGCTGCGGATCAACTCCCGAACGCGCTCTTCAGAAACGACGAAACGCCGGTATTCGTTCTCCGGCACGCTTCCAATCGAAATCTTCTCGTTGCGGTATCGCATCGGGCTCGGAATGCGCGCCGCAACGCGCGCTTGACCAACGTGTATCTCGGCCACTCCCGTTTCTGCGACGATGTGCCTGGCGTTGTGCTCGCGAATACCGCCGCAGGCCATGATCGCAATGCGGTTTTGCGCGGCGTTGACGAGCCCGCGGATCGTCTCGAGCGCATTCTCCGCCAATGACTCACCGCCCGAAGTCAGGATTCGCGCGGCGCCGGATCGAACGGCGTCGGCAAGCGATTTCGACAGATCGGGCGTCATGTCGAACGCGCGATGAAATCTGAGTCCGAGCGGGCGCGCAAGTTCGACGAGCTCGCGGATCCGCACCACGTCTATGTCGCCGTCGGCAACCAAGATGCCGGCGACGATTCCGTCGACGCGAAGCTGCTTGGCCATCAGGATGTCTCGCTTCATGATTTCGAATTCCTGCGCGCTGTAGCAGAAGTCGCCGCCGCGCGGCCGGATCATCACGTGCAAGCCGATCGAGATTGCCTTGCGCGCCGTGGCGATCAGCCCGGCGCTGGGCGTGACTCCTCCCTGAGCCAGGTCGCAGCACAATTCCACGCGCGCGGCGCCGCCTCGCTCCGCGGCTATCGCCGAGTCAACAGAATCCACCGAGATTTCGACCGCGATTTTCTGGCTCATCGAGAACCGCCGTCCAGCGGCCGGTCGCGCCGACGCCGCAAGGTCTCTATGCTAAGATATCGTCAGCCACTAGGCCCGTAGCTCAGTTGGCTAGAGCGCCACCTTGACACGGTGGAGGTCTGCGGTTCGAGCCCGCACGGGCCTACCATAACCTCGCCTTCATGGGCATTCTCTATATCATCCAGAGCGAAACGACACGACGCTTTTATGTCGGGGCGACCGACAATGTGGATCGGCGTCTTCACGAACACGAGCGCGGCAAGGGCCTCGCAACCAGGGGTCGAGGGTCGTGGAAGCTGAAAGGTGTGATGGTTCACCCGAGGTTATAATCTGGCGCGACAGGATGCTGGCCCCAGGCACCAAATTCGGGTCGTATGAGATCGTCTCCCTGCTTGGCGCGGGCGGTATGGGTGAGGTGTACCGCGCGCGTGACACCCGGCTGGAGCGCAGCGTCGCCATCAAGGTTCTGCCTCCCGCATTTTCCGCCGACGCGAGCCGGTTGCACCGCTTCGAACAAGAAGCGCGCGCGGCCTCTGCCCTCAACCACCCCAACATCGTGACGATCTACGAACTCGGACAAGAAGATTCCACGCACTACATTGCGATGGAGCTGATCGAGGGGAAGACGGTGCGCGAACTGCTTGCCGGCGGCGCGCTGCCAATACGAAGAGCGATTGAGATTGCGGCGCAGGTCGCGGAGGGGCTGGCTAAGGCGCACGAGGCGGGCATCGCGCACCGGGACTTGAAGCCCGAGAACGTGATGATTTCCCAAGACGGCTTCGTCAAGATCCTCGACTTTGGGCTGGCGAAGCTCACGTCGAACAGCGGGGAACTGTCGGATGGGCTTACGCTGCCCGCATCGCACACTCGACCGGGCGTGGTGATGGGAACGTTGGAATACATGTCGCCCGAGCAAGCCGCGGGCCGCCCGCTTGATTTCCGGTCAGACCAGTTCTCCTTCGGCTCCGTGCTCTACGAGATGGTGACCGGAAAGCGCGCTTTTCGGAGAGGCACGGGACCGGAAACGATGGTTGCCGTCCTGCGCGAACAAGCGGAACCGGTCGGAGCGCATGCTCCCGACGCTCCAGCTCCGCTGCGCTGGACTATCGAAAGGTGTCTGGCGAAGGAACCTGAAAAGCGTTACGTATCTACGCGAGACCTCGCAAGGGAACTTGCAGCGATACGTGACCGCTTCTCGGAGAAGCCGGTTCAGGCCGAGCCGCGCCAGAGCAACATTCCCGTCCAGCGAACCGGGTTTGTGGGACGGGAAAAGGAAGTGGCGGGCGCCAAAGAACTGCTGCTGCGTGAGGATGTACGCCTGCTGACGGTCACGGGTCCAGGAGGGATCGGCAAGACGCGCCTCGCGGTAGAGGTCGCGAGTGGCCTTGTCGACCGCTTCCCGGGTGGAATTCATTTTGTCCCTCTGTCACCGGTAAGTGATCCGCGCTTGCTCGCTTCCGTGATTGTCCAGACGTTGGGTCTCCGCGAGACGGGAGGGCAGTCGCCGCTCGAAACATTCAAGAAGCATTTACTCGATTCATTGCGCGCACCCATGCTGTTCCTGCTGGACAATTTCGAGCATCTGATTCAAGGAGCACCCACCGTGGCCGAGCTATTGGCCATCGGCCCGAATCTTAAGATTCTGGTAACGAGCCGCGCGGCACTGCATGTTTACGGAGAGCATGAATTCCCGGTGCCGCCCCTGGCGCTGCCGGATTCGCGTTCCACGCCTCCGGTTGAGGTCCTGTCACAGTACCCTGCGGTGGCGCTGTTTGTGCAACGCGCCGTCGCAGCCAAGCCCGATTTTGAGCTGAACCGCGAAAACGCGCCCGCCATCGTTGAAATTTGTGCGCGGCTGGACGGTCTGCCTCTCGCGATCGAGCTTGCCGCCGCCCGAATCAAGGTTCTTTCGCCCACTTCCATGCGGACTCGCCTCGCGAGCCGTTTGCAGTTGCTCACGGGCGGCGCCCGGGACCTGCCGGAGCGGCAGCAGACGCTCCGCGCCGCCATCGATTGGAGCTACGATCTGCTCAGCCCTGCCGAGCAGAAGCTTTTCCGGAGATTGTCCGTGTTCGCGGGGGGATGCACTCTGGAGGGAGTGGAAGCTGTTTGCGACACCAAAGGCGATCTCGATTTGGACCTGCTCGACGGCATGGCGTCCATGGTGGACAAGAGCCTGATGCAGCAAGTCGAACAAGCGAACGGCGAATCCCGGTTCGTCATGTTAGAGACGATTCGCGAATATGCTCGCGAAAAGCTCGAAGCAAGTTTGGAGGAAGCCCCGACGAAGCGCTCCCACGCCGCCTACTGCCTCGTTCTGGCCGAGGAGGAGGCTACGGCGCAGAGCGGCGCCGAAAAAGGTGCATGGCTGGAACGCTTCGGGCTGGAACATGACAATTTCCGCGCGGCTCTGGAGTGGCTCACAGAAACCGGAGAAGCGGAGTGGGGCCTGCGTCTCGGCGCGGCGCTGTTTCGCTTCTGGGAGACGCGCGAATATCTCGCTGAAGGCAGGGACAGGCTGGGCAAGCTGCTGAGGCTCGCGCGAGCCGAAGCTCCCACGAAATTGCGTGCGCGCGTGCTGTTCGCCGCGGCCGTGCTCGCCAGGGACCAGGGCGATTACGTCTCGGCGGAGACTCTCCACGGCGAAAGCCTGGACATCGCGCGTCAGCTGCACGACCAACAGGGTGTCGCCGTCTGTCTGAACGCGCTGGCCGTCGTTGCCCGCGACCAGAATGACTTGACACTCGCCCATTCTCTGTTCGAGGAAAACCTCATGCTCTGGAGGGAATTGGGCGATCGGAAGGCTGTCGCTCGTGCTCTCAGTAATCTGGCCACCATCGTAAGATTGCAGGGTGACTATGCCCGCACGCGCTCCCTCTACGCGGAGTGCCTCTCGATCTTCCAGGAATTGGGAGATCGAACGGGGGTCGCCTGGTCGCTAAATTCCCAGGGCGATGTAGCCCGCGATCAGGGTGACTCCGAGGCCGCTCGGGCATTGTACGAAGAGGCCCTGACAATTTTTCGGGAACTCGACGACCGCTGGGGCATCGCCGGCACGCTTATTGATCTGGGAACGTTGACGAGGGAACAGTTGGATTGTTCCGCTGCATATCCCCTCTACCGGGAGAGCCTGAGTATTTTTCAGGAGCTGGGACACAAACGCGGAGTTGCACGTGTGTTGGAATGTTTCGCGTGCCTGGCGGTGGCTCGACTCCAGGCTGAACGCTCGCTGAGGCTGGCCGGTGCCGCAGCTGCGCTGCGCCTGAATATCGGCGCTCCGCTCACGCCTAGCGAACAGGCTAAACTGGAAGCCACTCTGGACCCAGCGCGGCGGGCGTTGACCAATACGGCGGGTGCCACAGCGTGGTTGGAAGGCTGGACGATGCCGGTCGAGAGGGCCATTGAGGAAGTTCTGATGCTCGAGGCGGCATCTCCGACCGACTAGCGAGCGGGTGCTGGGACCAGCTAAGTTGGCTCAGGAGGGAATCCACTGCCGCTCGAAGATAAGGGCAGTCCGGGACTTATTCCGCGGTCCCCGCGTCGATGAGTCGGCGCACGGCGGAGATCCGATTCGCAGGAATGCCTGTGCGCTTGGCGTGCTCTTGAATAGTTGCTTCGTCCGGGGCCAGGTAGACGCAGTACACCTTGTCGCCAGTCACGTAGCTATGCAGCCACTGAATCTCGGGACCCATCGCCTTCAGGACCTCGACCGATCGTCGGGACGCTTCCCGCAATTGGGCATCGGTCATATTTCCGGCGCCCGGGATTTCGCGTTCGATGACAAACTTGGGCATGGTTCCCTTGTTCTTTTGGCATGCTAGCATGCGCGGTGAGTGTCTTCAAGGCGACCTGGCCGAACGCAGGGTCGGCAAAGAGGCGCTAACAAGAGAAGTATGTTGAGGTTGCCATGGATCTCCGATCGCTTCAGAAGCCGTTGAAAGAGCAGTACCGCAGTGACCCAAACGCCTCGAAGATCACTCTCCGGGCCAAAGGCGGGCAGACCGATGCTCCGGTGGCGTGCTCGGTCGACATCGGGCGGGCCATCTACCGTGCGGAAGCTCACAAAGGAGTAGGCGGCGCGGGCGCTGGGGCTTGTTCCGGCGACCTTCTGCTGGGGGCTCTGGCGGCGTGCGCGCAGATCACTTGTCAGATGGTGGCTGCGGCCATGGGCATACCGACTGAACGCATTGAGGTCACCGTGGATGGAGACTTGGATCTGCGAGGGACCCTGGGTATCTCGAAGGATGCGCCCGTCGGTTTTGAGAGCATTCGACTTCATTTCGATGTCGATGCTCCCGCGGCAACCGCGGAACAACTGCGCGGATTGCAAGAAAAGACAGAACAGTATTGTGTGGTGATGCAGACCTTGATGCAGCCGCCAAAGCTGCAAACGGAGTGGGGCCGCCACGACTGAAACCGGCGGCGCCATTTTATCCTGCGACCGTCCGCGCTGACGCGATTTCACAACCGATCGCCGATCAGTTCAAGCCGATGCCAGGCATATCGCTGCCGCGGCCTTCGCCAAGCTGCGCGCAAATCGCCTCCAGGAGGGTCGACTGCGAAGCCACGTAGCTTTGCGCCACGGATTGGAGATTGGCGAGGTTTTGCGGCGTCACGTCGTCCATGTCATTCGAGGCTTGCTGCAGGTTCTCGATCTGGAGACGATGGTAGGTGCATCCGGGCAGGTTTTCGAGTTCGTAGTCAACGGCCTCGGAAACGCTATCCATGAAGACGGGCACAATTTGTTTCGCCCAACCGAGCAGCCCCCACCCCTTCGCGGTGGAATATGCAATGCGATCCTGGCGGTCGCCCGTGCCCACCGAGACGACGACAAATTCCGCGCGGTCAGAGTACAGCGCGCGCGCTTCGGCGTATGCCGCCATCGCTGGATTGTTGACGAACACTCCGCCATCAACCAGAGCATAGTCGCCCTGACCGCGCGCCAGGTGCAACGGCGGAAAGAACGTCGGGGCGGCAGAAGTCGCTCTGGCAATGGACGCGACCGGCCAGTTGTAATCCGGATCGGCGGCGATTTTGTGACTCTTGAAGAAAAAGGGAATCTGTCCCTGCAGATCGTAGCTCGAAATCAAGAGCGGCGTCAGCGCCGTCTTGAATTCGGCCGCACCGAAAAATCTCGCGAGGGTCGCTTCCAGTGCGGCCGGCGAGTACTTCGGTCCCAGCGCGTTCCTGAGCAGCGGAAACAAGCCCTTCTTGAAAATCGCGGGGCCATTCTGCACGTACAAGTCGACGAGCTCATCCGGGGAGTAAGGCTGATTATTGTTGCAGCGCGTTCCGATCCCTAGCGCGATGATGCCGCCCGTCGAGGTCCCGGAAATCAAGTCGAACACATTGTGCAGGCCAGTGCCCAGGCGTTTCTGCAAGTCGCTGAGAATGACGGCGGGGATGATTCCGCGAATGGCGCCGCCGTCAACCGAGAGGATCTTGATGCTTTTCACGGCCAACCTTGAGTCAAGAAGATACCCCGTTATTGATTCTTAATCACCTCGCCGCCCTTCATCACGAAACGGACGTTTTCAAGCACCTGAGCGTTCGCGAGCGGGTCGCCGTCAACCGCGACAAGATCCGCGAACCTTCCCGGTTCGATTGTCCCGACGCGATCCGACCAGCCCAACAAATCCGCCGCGTTCACCGTTCCGGCCTGAATCGACTGCAGCGGCGTTAGTCCCATTTCGACCATCTTCCCGAACTCGTGCGCGTTCAAACCATGTGGGTACACGGCCGCGTCGGTGCCGAGCGCGATCTTCACTCCGGACCTGAAGGCGTGCGACTCGTTCTTTGCGGCGATGGGAAGCACAATCTTGGCCTTTTCGATCATGTTGGGCGTTAGACCGAGCGACTCCATGTGCTGCGCCATCCAATCCTGGAGATAGACCGTTGGAACGAGATACGTTCCATGCTCCTTCATCAATTGAATGTCTTCATCGTTGATATAGCTGCCGTGCTCGATCGAGTCCACTCCTGCGAGGACGGCATACTTGATTCCGAGCGCGCCATGCGCGTGCGCCGCCACTTTGCGTCCCAAGCCGTGCGCCGTGTCGACGATGGCCTTCATTTCTTCCGGGCTATATTGCGCGAGCGCGGGATTGTCTCCCTCCGACAACACTCCACCGGTGGCCATGAACTTGATTACGTCGGCCCCGTACTTGATGTTCTCGCGAACCTTCTTCATTACGCCGTCGACGCCGTCCGCGACGCCGTCGCTTGAGAAATCAAATTGCGGCCCGAGAAAATTCTCGTCGGCGTGGCCGCCCGTGATGCTCAGCGCAGGTCCCGAGGCCAGGATTCTCGGACCGGGAACGTCGCCCGCGTTGATGGCGTCACGGAGGGCGATGTCCGAATAGCCGTGAGCGGCGACATTGCGGACCGTCGTGAACCCCGCCTCGAGCGTCACGCGGGCATTTCGCGCACCGATCAGCGCCTCGCGCGGATACGAAATGTGAAGGCCGGCAGGGCCCGCAAGCCACGGGTTCATCGTCAAATGTACGTGGCAATCAATCAGGCCGGGGAGCACAGTCGAATGGGACAAGTCGATGATCTTTGCGCCGGACGGCAAATCCTTCTGAACGTCGGCGGCTTTCCCGACTTCCTTGATGCGATCGCCTTCGATCCAGATGATTTGGTCCGACAAATAATTGCCCGTGCGAACATCCAGGATCCTGCCCGCCTTCACGGCAACCTCGGCAACCGCTGTCTTCGCCTGTTGCGCAAGCGCCGCCTGGGCCGCAAGAACCAAAAACAACAAAGAGAAAAGTGCCAATCGCTTCACCAGATGCCTCCTCAGAGGAAATGAATAACCGGTCGCGTGGCGCTCCGCACGCGGACCGCGCCGGATTGTATCCCCACTCGCCAGGCGGAATCGTGATATTTTGGCGCGCAAGAACAGGCTCTTGGATCCACGGTGATGCGTTCAGGCGGAGGTGCACATGGATTGGAAGCATTTTCTCCTCGCGCTTTTGGTTGCGGGAGTCGCCGCGTCATTCGCGGATTGGCTGTTCGCCGGCGTGCTCTTTCACAAGAAGTATCTCGCCCATCCCGAAGTCTGGCGGCCCAGCCTGAAGCAGAGCGATGCCGGGCCTATCGCATGGAGCACCGCCCTCGGCTTCGTCTCCGTCGCCGCATTCTTGCTGTGCTGCGATGCTTTCGGAATCCACGGCTATAGCGCGACGCTCAAGTTCGCGTGCCTGGCGTGGCTGATGGTTCCCGTTCCGCTGACCATTACGAACGCGCTGTTCATCAAGATTCATCCGCTCATTGTCGTTTCACACTCGCTCGGCTGGCTGGCGAAGCTGGTTCTTGCTGCGCTTGCCACGGCATGGTTCCTCTCCTAGTGTCTGCTGACTGACTTCCGGTGTCGCACGCAATTAACGCTTGACACCTTCGCCGCTGGTTGTATGATTATGCAGGAGAGTGAATATTCACGCATCGACGGCGATGGGCGTACAGAAACGATTCCGGCAAGGACAGATTCTGAAGGTCCTGGCGAGCCAGCACGTGGCAAGCCAGGATGAGCTGCGCCGCCAGCTCGTCCACGTCGGCGTTCGGGCCACGCAGGCGACGCTTTCCCGGGATCTGCGCGAACTCCGCCTCGTCAAAACGACGGAAGGCTACCGTTCGCTGGGTGAAGCTGCCGAGGAACCGGCCCCGCCGGCCGCGATCAGCCGCGCCGTCAAGGAATTCCTGCTCGACATGCGGCCCGCTCAGAACATGCTCGTCCTGAAGACACCGCCCGGCGGCGCACAACCGCTCGCCGCTGCGGTCGACGCCGAGCGCTGGAAAGAAATCGCCGGCACGCTCGCCGGCGACGACACGGTTCTGATCATCGCCGCCTCACGTCCTGGATGTAACAGCGTCCGGAAACGCCTGGAGGAACTGCTTCGATGAGGGGACCCGTAAGGGTCGCCGTCGTCGGAGCAACGGGCTACGCAGGGTACGAGCTGGCCCGGCTTCTTCTTCGGCACCCACAAATTGAAAAGCCCACGTTCTATCTGCGCGACGGGCACGCGAACGTTCACTGCCTCACCGAACTGTTTCCGCAACTTCGCGGCTGGGGAGAAGCTCCCTGCAAGACGCTCTCGGTCCAAGCGATCGCGGACAGCGGCGCTCAGTTCGTTTTTCTCTCGACGCCGCACGAAGCGTCCATCGAGCTCGTGCCGGAACTGCTCGCCACGAATCCCGGCCTGCGAATCATCGATCTCAGTGGAGCCTTCCGGTTTCGCCAGCCGCAGACGTTTGCGGACTGGTACAAGCTGACGCCGCCGCCTGTCGGCCTCCTCGCCGAAGCTGTCTACGGCTTGCCGGAGCTGTACGCGCCGGCCCTGCCGAAGGCACGGCTGGTCGCAAACCCCGGCTGCTATCCGACGTCCGTGATTTTGGGATTGCGCCCGCTGGTGGACGCGGGCTGGATCGCCGCAACGCGCGGAATCGTTTGCGATTGCAAGTCCGGCGTCAGCGGCGCGGGCAAGGAGCCGAAGCGCGAAACGCACTTTGTCGAAGTGAACGAGAACTTCCGCGCGTACGGCGTCTTCACTCACCGGCACACGCCGGAGATGTCCGATCACCTCGGACTCGCCGCCAAAGACTTCGTTTTCACCACACATCTGCTGCCGATCGAGCGCGGGATCCTTTCGACGCTTTACGTCTGGCTCGGCGCCCCTCGAAAGGCCCACGACATCGAAGCTCTGTATCGCAAGTTCTATGCCGGAAGGCCGATGGTTCGCATTTCCGCCGCAGGCAAGCTGCCGGAATTGCGGGACGTCGCGCACACAAATTTCTGCGACATCGGGTTCGCGCTCGACGCGTCGGGCGAGCGCTTGGTGATCGTCTCCTGCCTCGACAATCTCGGCAAGGGCGCGGCGGGACAAGCAGTGCAAAACATGAACGGAATGAACGGCACACCGGAGGTCACAGGGCTGATATGAGACTCCTGATCAAGATCGCAGGCGCGCTGCTCGAGCGCAACGAACACGTGCACGGCATCGCTCGGCAAATTGCGGAACTGGCGCGCGAGGGCCACGAGCTGCTCGTGATCCACGGCGGCGGCAAGATCTTTACGAGTACGCTTGCACGGATGGGCATCGAGAGCCGCTTCATCAACGGCCTGCGCGTCACCGATCGCGAGACGCGCGACGTGGCCGTGATGGTGTTCGCCGGACTGCTCAACAAGAAGCTGTCGGGCGCGATTTCGCTTTGCGGCCAGCCGGCCGTGGGCATCAGCGCTCCGGACGCGGCCTGCTTCCTGGCGGAGCCGATGCAGGTTGGCGATTACGGCGCGCAACTAGGATTCGTCGGTTACCTCACGGAGGTCAATGTCGATTTCCTGCACTCGCTCTGGCGCTCGGGAATTGTTCCGGTGGCGTCGTGCCTCGGCCTGGGTGCGGACGGTGAAATCTACAACATCAATGCGGACCACATGGCTGCGGCCGCCGCGGAGTTCATTCGCGCCGATCGCCTGATCTATCTGACGGACGTTGCCGGCGTGCTGGACGGAGAGAAAGTGCTTCGGGCCGTGCGTGGCACGGACGTTGAGGACCTCATCCGGCAGAACAAAGTTTCGGGCGGCATGATTCTCAAGCTCGAAGCGGCGAAGCGCGCCCTGGCGGCGGGCGTAAGCGAAGTGCGCATTGTCGGTGGCACACAGGCGCGCGCCCTGCTTGCGGCCGCAAACGGCGGGCGCGCGCCGGGAACGAGGGTTTTGCCCGTTGTTCCGGCTGCAAGGTCGGCGCACGGAGCGGCGCGATAGAAAATGGCGAAGAAAAGGAAATCGACGAAGGCTCGCGTTTCGCCGGCGGGAATCCGCGCCGAAGAAGCGCGTTTCCTGGTGAATACTTACCGCCGGCCAGCCGTCGTGTTCACGCACGGGCGGGGCTGCCGCGTCTACGATTCGGCGGGGCGCGAGTATCTCGATTTTCTAGGCGGCATTGCGGTCAACGCCCTGGGACACGCTCATCCAAGGCTGGTCCGCGTGATTCGGCGGGAGGCCGGCCGCGCCGTCCATTTTTCGAACCTCTTCCATAATCCCTACCAGGCGCCGCTCGCGCACAAGCTGGCGAAATGGTCGGGACTCGGCCGCGTCTTCTTCACCAACAGCGGAACCGAGGCGATCGAGGGGGCGTTAAAGCTGACACGGGCTTACGCGCGCGGAAAGGCTGCGGGCGCGCCAACATCGAAAACGCGCATTCTCGCGCTCGAAAATTCGTTTCACGGACGCACGTTTGGCGCGGTTTCGATCACGTATCCCGCAAAATACCGCGAGCCGTTCGAACCCCTCGTGCCGGGTGTCGATTTCGTCCGCTTCAACGACGTCGCCGATCTGGAATCGAAATTCGATGACTCCGTTTGCGCCATCGTTGTCGAGACGATCCAGGGCGAAGGCGGAGTCTTCCCGGTCAGTCCCGCGTTCTGGCAGCGCGCGAGGGAACTTGCGGCCCAGCACGATGCCGCACTGATCGCCGACGAAATTCAATGCGGGCTCGGCCGCACCGGCCGTCCTTTCGCCTATCAAAAGTTCGGGTCGCTGCCGGACGTCGTCACCGTCGCCAAGCCGCTCGCGGGCGGGCTTCCGCTGGGCGCGTTTATCACGAATGAAAAATTCGCCGCGGCCTTCTCGCCCGGAATGCACGGCACGACTTTCGGCGGCGGCCCGCTGATCTGTGCGACGGCGCTCGAATTTCTAACAGCCATCGAAGATGAGCATCTTCTCGACAACATCCGGGCGCGCGGCGCTGAGCTTCGGTCCGGACTCGAGAAACTCAAGGCGCGCTTCGACTTCATCCGCGAAATTCGCGGCGAGGGGTTGATCCTCGGACTCGATCTTTCGATCGACGGCGCACCCTTCGTCGAAGAAGCGCTTCGCCAGGGTCTGCTCATCAATTGCACGCACGAACACATCCTGCGGCTGCTGCCGCCATTCATCATTCGCTCGCGCGACGTTGCCGAGTTCCTGCAGAAATTCGAAAGAGTCCTGGCTCGCGCATCGAAGCCATCCCAGGCCTCTTCGGCAAAACCCGCTTCCAGACAATCCGAAACGCACGCGCAGCCCGCCGTCCTGGCTGCCACGAGGTGAACATGAACGCTGCTGCTGCAACGCTCACATTGACAAAAGACCTGCTGACCGGCACCGAGTGGAGCCCGGCTCAGCTCCGCGATCTTCTTCATCTCGCTGCAGACGTGAAGGCGCGGCCCGAAAAGTATCGCGGCGCTCTGGCCGGACGCTCCTTCGCGCTCATCTTCGAAAAGCCCTCGCTCCGCACGCGCGTGACGTTCGAGGTCGGAATCGCGAGCCTCGGAGGCTCCTCCCTCTTCCTCGACCACACCGCCAATCATCTGGGCGAGCGCGAGCCGATTGCAGACGTCGCTAAATGCCTCGAGCGCTGGGTGCATGGAATCGTCGCGCGCGTCTTTGCGCAGCAATCGCTCGACGAACTCGCCGCGGAGGCGCGCATCCCCGTCATCAACGCGCTTTCCGACCGCTTTCACCCCTGCCAGGCGATTTCCGATTTCTTCACGCTCGAAGAACGGTTCGGCAGCCTGCGCGGGCTCAAATTCGCGTACATTGGCGACGGCAACAACATGTGCCACTCGCTTCTCGCTGCCGGAGCGCGCGTTGGCGCTCACGTGCGAATCGCGACGCCTCCGGGCTATGAACCCGATCCGGCCATCGTGGCGGAGGCGAAGCGCGCAGCACGCGAAACGCGGGGCAAAATCGAGATTCTGCGTTCGCCCGAAGACGCCGTTGCCGGCGCGCAGGTGGTCTACACGGACGTCTGGGCCAGCATGGGCCAGGAACAGGAAGCTGCCGCACGCGAAGCTGCCTTCGCGGGATACCAGGTCAACGAAGACCTTTTCTCGCAGGCCGCACGAGACGCGGTGTTCATGCACTGTCTCCCGGCGCATCGCGGACTCGAGGTTACCGACGGCATGATGGATTCGCGGCGATCGATTGTGTTCGACCAGGCGGAGAATCGCCTCCACGTTCAGAAGGCGATCCTGCTGACGCTGCTTGACTAAGGAGAAGGCATTGCCGAAGAAAGTCGTACTCGCGTATTCCGGAGGTCTCGATACCTCCATCATCATTCCATGGCTGAAAGAGAATTACGGCGGCTGCGAAGTGATCGCCATGATCGGCGATCTGGGCCAGCAGGAGGATCTGGAAGCAGCGCGCAAGAAAGCGCTCGCCACGGGCGCTACCTCCGCCTACGTCGAAGATCTTCGCGAAGAGTTCATCACTGGCTACATCTGGCCCACGCTCCGGGCCGGCGCCGTGTACGAGCACAAGTACTTGCTGGGCACGTCGTTCGCGCGGCCGTTGCTTGCGAAGCGCCAGGTTGACCTCGCTAAGAGGCTCGGCGCGGACGCGCTGGCGCATGGCTGTACCGGAAAAGGGAACGACCAGGTGCGGTTCGAGCTCGCGGCGAAAGCGCTCGCGCCCGAGCTCAAGATCATCGCGCCCTGGCGCGAATGGAATATCGTTTCGCGGGAACAGGCGATCGACTATGCACGGTCGCATAACGTCCCGGTCGATCAGACCACCAAGAACATCTACAGCCGCGACCGCAACATATGGCATTTGAGCCACGAGGGCGGCGTGCTTGAGGATCCTGCCAATGCGCCGGAAGAATCGATGTGGCAGTGGGTCGTATCGCCCGCCAAAGCGCCCGACCGCGCGACGACGGTCGAGATCGGCTTCGAAGCTGGCACGCCGGTTTCTCTCAACGGCAAGAAGCTGGCGCCGCTCGCGCTCCTCGAACAGCTGAACGACGTTGCTGCAGCGAACGGCGTTGGCCGCATGGAATTGGTCGAAAATCGCCTCGTGGGGATCAAGTCGCGGGGCGCGTATGAAACGCCGGGCGGCACGTTGCTTGTCACTGCGCACCGCGAGCTCGAGTCGCTCTGCCTCGACCGCGAAACCGCGCACTATCAACAGATCCTCGCGTTGCGGTACGCCGAGATGGTCTACTACGGTATGTGGTTCACCCCGCTGCGTGAGGCACTCGACGGATTCTTCTCGAGTTCGCAGCGCCGCGTCACGGGCTCGGTGGCCCTCACGCTCTTCAAGGGCAACCTTAGCGTCGCCTCGCGCCGGTCACCCTTCTCGCTCTACCGCACGAACCTCGCCAGTTTCACGATGACCGGTTACAACACCAAGGATGCCGAGGGCTTCATCAATCTTTTCGCGCTTCCCATCACCGTTCCACGTGAAACGGAAGCGACTCGAGCAGCCGAATCGAAATGACCGCTCCGGGTGACCAAAGGATGTGGGGCGGGCGCTTCGATCGCGGTCCGGACGCCTCCTTCTACGAGTTCGAGCGCTCCTGGCTGTTCGACCGGCGCCTGCTTCCGCAGGAGTTCGCCCTCGACCGCGCCTGGGCTCGCGCCATCACCGCTGCTGGAATCCTCTCTCAAGAGGAAGGCGAGAAAATCATCGTCGTCCTCGACGAGCTTGAGCTCCGCGCCAAATCCGATAAGGCCTGGCTCGATCAATCCAAAGCCGAGGACGTCCACCATTTCGCTGAGAGTGCCCTCATCGAGAAGCTTGGACCGCTCGGCGCACGGCTTCACACAGGCCGCAGCCGCAATGAAATGATCGCGACCGAATTTCGCATGTATGTCCGCGAAGCGGCTCGCAACACCCGTCTAGCCGTCGTCTCGCTCGCGCGTGCAATTGCCACCCAGGCTGAACAGAATCTCGGCGTTCCGATGCCGGGCAACACTCACATGCAGCACGCGCAGCCGCTCCTTCTTTCGCACTGGCTGCACGCCCACGGCGAGGCGTTTCTCCGCGACGCCGAACGCCTGGCTTCCGTAGCGGTTCGCGCCGATGCTTGCCCGCTCGGTTCCGGCGCGCTGGCGGGCTGCGCGTTTCCCATCGACCGGAGAGCCCTGGCGCGGGACCTCGGCTTTTCGCGTCCGACCGCGAATAGTCTGGATGGCGTCAGCGACCGCGACTTCGCGCTCGAGTGTTTATTCGCTTTCTCGACGCTCGCCATGCATCTTTCGCGCCTCGCCGAGGACATGGTTCTCTTCGCCTCGCCCGAATTCGGATTCGTCGAGTTGCCGGACGAGTACTCCACCGGCAGCAGCCTGATGCCACAAAAGAAAAACCCCGACGCGTGGGAATTGATCCGCGGAAAAACAGGCCGCATCTACGGGGCCCTGTTTGCGCTGTTCACGACGATGAAAGGACTACCGTCGAGTTACCAGCGCGACCTTCAGGAGGACAAAGAACCCCTGTTCGACGCGCACGATCAGGCGCTGGCGATGACTCAAATTGCCGCGGCAACTCTCGCGGCGACGAAGTTTCGCGAAGCGCGCCTGCGCGAAGCGGCGCAGGACCCTGCTCTCGTCGCTACCGAAGTGGCCGACTATCTTGTCGCGTTCGGCGTGCCCTTCCGCGAAGCGCACGAAGTGGTCGGGAAAGTGCTGCGCGCCGCCGAGCAGGAAGGCAAATCGATCCGCGAAATGCCGATGGATCGGCTGAAAGAGTTCTCGCCCGCGTTTGGCCGCGACCTCGGAACGGCGCTGACGCTCGAATCGGCGCTGGCGCGCCGCGCGGTCGTTGGCGGAACGGCTCCCGGCGCGGTTCGCGCCGCGCTCGAAGATTTCAAGTCGCGCCTCGCAAAGCTTGAGGAGAATCCTTGAGCGTAACCATTGCCTTCTCGAACGCCGATATTCCTCGGGGCTTCACCTTCGCCGCCACGCATTGCGGGCTCAAGAAGCGGAAGCTCGATCTCGCCCTGTTCGTCAGCGAGACTCCGGCAAAGGCCGCGGCGATATTCACAACCAACCGCCTGCAGGCGGCGCCACTTCGCGTCTGCCAGGCGCACCTGCGGCAGTCGCGCGGGAAGGTTCGCGCCGTCATCGTCAATTCCGGCAACGCAAATTGCTGCACCGGCCCGCGCGGACTTGCTGCTTCGCGTTCGACCGCCGCGAGCATAGCGCGCGCCCTCGGCTGCCCGCCGCAGGAAATTCTGGTCTCCTCGACGGGCGTGATTGGGGCTCCCCTCCGCGTCGAGAAAATCCTGAGCGCGGTCCCCGAACTCATCGCCTCGCGCGGTTCGGACGTCGCCGCGTTCGAAAACGCCGCCCGCGCGATCATGACAACCGACACGCGCCCGAAATGGGCCGCCGTCAAGTGCACTCTGGGCGGAAAACCGGTACGCATTCTCGGATGCGCAAAAGGTTCGGGAATGATTCACCCGAACATGGCGACCATGCTCGCCTACGTCGTCACCGACGCTGCAATTTCGCGCGCCATGCTTCAGCGCGCGGTGCGCTCCGCCGCTGCGCCCACCTTCAATTCCATCACCGTCGACGGCGACACCTCCACGAACGATACGTTCGCCGTGCTCGCGAACGGCCAGTCTGGCGCGCCGAAAATCACCAGCAAGGGCCGCGATTACGGGAAATTCCGGGTTGCGCTGCGCCAGGTGTGCCAGTCGCTCGCCCTTGCGATTGTGGAAGACGGCGAAGGCGCGCAACACGTGATCGAAATCGAAGTCCGCGGCGCGCCCAGCGATCGCGCCGCCGATCAGGTGGCCCGCACGATTGCGCACTCATCGCTGGTCAAGACGGCCTTCGCCGGCGCCGACCCGAACTGGGGTCGCATCCTCGCCGCCGCTGGCCGCTCGGGTGTGGCGTTCGATGCCGGACGCGTCGACATCTGGCTGGCCGGCATCGCCGTGTGCCGCCGCGGGCAGGAGCATCACTTCGACGAGCGTGCCGCCCACGAGAAGATGCTCGAGAAGCGCGTCCCGATCCTCGTCGATCTGCGCTCCGGCCGCGGCCGAGCCCGCATGTGGACGTGCGACTTCACGCAGGAATACGTTCACATCAACGCCAGCTATCGCACCTGATCCTGCGCCTGCCAGTCCCAGTCCTTGTACCGTTCGCGCAGCTTCATTTTCAGCAGTTTCCCCACCGATGTGTGCGGCAGCTCGTTCACGAAAACGAATGCGTCGGGAAGCTGCCACTTCGCGAACTTTCCCGCCAGAAACGCGCGAAGCTCCTCCGGACGAGCCGCCGCATTTTCCTTCAGCACCACTAGAGCGAGCGGGCGCTCCTGCCACTTCGGGTGCGCGACGCCGATCACGGCCGCCTCGCGCACGGCCGGATGGCCCATCAGCGTGTTTTCCAGGTCCACGGAGCTGATCCATTCGCCGCCGGACTTGATGAGGTCCTTGCTGCGATCGACGATGCGCAGGTAGCCTTCCTCATCCATCGTGGCGATATCGCCGGTCTTGAACCAGCCGTCTTTCGTCCACCGGTGCTGCTGCTCGGGACACTCGAAATAGCTCGCGGCGATCCACGGCCCGCGGATTTCGATTTCGCCGGGCGTCTCGCCGTCGTGCGGCGCCTCGCCATCGGGACGCATCACTCGCACTTCGACGAACGGCGTCGTCACGCCCTGCATCGCGCGCCTTTCCAGTTGCCGGTCCTCGGGCCACGCGGTCATCTTTGCCTTGAGCGAACCGATCGTCGCGACGGGTGCTGTCTCGGTCATGCCCCAGCCGTGCGTGATCTTCAGGTTCGAGCGGTCTAGGTCGCGAATCAGCGAAACGGGAGGCGCCATTCCACCGCACAGGATTCTCACCGGCTCCGCAAATTTCCAGCGTTCGGGCTCCTTTTCAAGCGCTGCCTGCACCCCGAGCCACACCGTGGGCACCGCGCAAGAGTGGGTCACCTTTTCCGCCGCCATCGTGTCCAATAACGTCTCTGCATCCAGATGAAGACCCGGAAAGACCAGTCCCGCTCCGATCATCACGGACGCCCATGGAATTCCCCACGCGTTCGCGTGAAACATCGGCGACACCGGAAAAACCATCGAATGAGTCGAGAGATTCATGACATCGGGAATGGCGATCGCGAAGCTGTGAAGCACCAGAGCACGATGCGAGTAGACCACGCCCTTCGATTGTCCCGTCGTTCCGGATGTGAAGCACATCACCGCGGCATCGTTTTCCTCGGCGTCGGCGGCTGAAAATTCTTCCGACCCGCTCGCCAGCAACTCCTCGTAGTCCTGAAACTCTTTTGGCGCCTTGCAACCGCCGAACGGAACCACGATCACCCGCTCGAAGTTCGTCTTGCTCCTGAATTTCTCGAAGGTCGGCAGCAGGACGTCGTCGACAATCAGGAAACGGTCGCGAGCATGGTTCGCAATCAGCGCGATTTCGTCGGGATGGAGCCGCAGGTTCAGCGTGTGCACCACACCGCCCGCAAACGGCACGCCGAAGTACGCTTCCAGATGGCCCGAGTGATTCCACATCAGCGTGGCCACGCGGTCTCCGCGCTTCAATCCGATACCCTGAAGCGCGGCTGCAAGCCGCTTGGCCCGCCCGCAGAAGTCTCCGTATGTGTAGCGATGAACCGTGCGGTCCGGCCGGCGCGAGACGATCGGGCGGTCCGCGAAGTACTTCCCGGCACGCTCGAGAATATGGTTTACCGTCAGCGGAAAATTCATCATCGACCCGCGCATCATTCCCCCCGGCGAACGTTGCGCGCATCCTACCACCAATCTGCGGCTCGCTATACGCGTCGCGGCCCACCACTGGTACGGGAGAGCACGTCTCCACCCGGAGTTGTTGACTGCCGGGAGGAGTTGCCGCAAGATGCTCCCTGAGTTGCTGGAGCGCTTGCTTCAGTCCGAGCAGCCTGCGCGCGTGACTGCCCGTGGCCGGGATCCTGCCTCTTCAGCCTCGGAAGGCGTGCTTCGCAGCAGCGAAGCACAAGGAGCACGATCGTGAAGAAACTCTACGTGGGCAATCTCTCGTTCAAGGCCACAGAAGAACAGGTGCAGGCGCTGTTTGCGGAAATCGGCGTGACTCCCGATTCGCTCACCTTGCTCCGGGACCGTTTCACCGGCCAGCCGCGCGGATTCGGTTTTGCGGAAGTTCGCGACGACGCCGAAGCGGAAAAGGCCATCGCTGCTTTGAATGGCAAGGATTTTCTCGGCCGCGCGCTGGTCGTGAATGAAGCGCGTCCCCGCGAAGGCGGTGGAGGTGGCGGCGGACGCGGTGGCCACGGCGGGCACGGCGGTGGTGGCGGCGGACGCGGTGGCGGTCGGGGCGACCGTGGCGGCGGCAGGGGCGGCTACGGCCGCGACCGCTAACGGAATCGCGCTTTCCATCTACGGACCCATAGCGCTGCCCGCGAACAGGTGATCAGCCCCTGTGTATCGTTAGCGCCCGGACTCTCTCGGTTTGGCGGGAAGGTCTTCAGTGCCTGCCGGTTTCGTCCCTCGTACTTCCGGGCACCCCCAAGTGCGCGGTAACAGTCTTTTAATCTGGCTCTTAAAGGCGGTCGTGGTTTACTCTTGCCGCGTGGAAAACGAAGCACGCGAACTCTCGATTCCTTCAGGTGATGCGCCGCGTATTTGCCAAACTCGCCCTGCGATTCTCCTGCCTGCTGCTCGTGTGTTCCGCGCTGCCCGGTAACATTCCGGCCCAGCCGGCGCAATCTGATTCAGCCGCTCCCGCACAAATTCTTCAACAGTCTGACCAAACGGCCGTTCCCTCGCCAGCCGATTCCGACTCCGATTCGCTCACTCTCTTCCCGCATTCCGAGTCCAGCCGCTACTGGATCTCCGGCCAGGCAAACATCATCTTGCAGTGGCATCCGTCGTTCCCGGCACAATATAGCGGCAAGAACAGCCTTCATTCGGGTGCTGAGAATGCCACTTCGCGACTGTTCACGCTCTACCTCGGCTATCAACTCACTGGCACCACGGAGGTCTTTCTCGACGCCGAAAGCGCCGGTGGGCGCGGCATCAGCAAGGCCCTCGGCCTCGCCGGCTTCACCAATCTCGACGTCGTCCGCAATCCCACGCTTGGTGCAACGCCTTACCTTGCGCGCGCCATGATTCGGCAGATCATTCCTCTCGGAGACGATCGCGTCGAGGAAGAGCGCGGGCCGTTCGCCCTCGCCACTTCCGTTCCCGCGCGGCGCATCGAGATTCGCGCTGGTAAGTTCAGCGTCGCCGACTTCTTCGATCAGAACGCCTGGGGCTCGGACAGCCATTTTCAATTCCTGAATTGGACGCTCGACAACAACGGCGCGTACGACTATGCCGCGAACACCCGCGGCTACACCGACGGCGTCATCATCGAGTACGATGATCGCTGGTTCACCGCTCGCTTCGCCGAAACGCTGATGCCGAAAGTTGCGAACGGCCTCAACTTGGATGCCGACGTTGCTCGCGCTCGCGCGGAAAACCTCGAGTTCGATTTCAGCGGCAATTGCGTCGCGCACCGTGCCGGCGTGTTGCGCCTCCTCACATACTTGAACCACGCGGACATGGGCAACTATCGCCAAGCGATCGAAGAGTACCTCGATGGTCATACCTCCACCCCTGACATCATCGCGACTCGCAGGCGCCGCCACAAGTACGGCTTCGGGCTGAATTTCGAGCAGGAGATCACCCCGGAAATAGGCCTTTTCGGGCGCCTTGGTTGGAGCGATGGCCGCAACGAATCCTTCGCCTACACGGAAGTCGATCGCACAGTGGAACTCGGCGCGTTCTCGAAGGGAACGGCGTGGCACCGGCGGAACGACCGCGCCGGTGTCGCCTTCGTCGCAAACGGCATCGTCGCGGCGCACCAGCAATATCTCGCCCTCGGCGGCCTCGGTTTTCTCTTGGGCGATGGCAGCTTGACCTATGGTCCCGAGAAAATCTTCGAGGGCTTTTACACCGCCCACCTCTGGCGCGGATTTTTCGCCTCGTTCGATCTGCAACACATCAACAATCCCGGCTACAACATGGCGCGTGGCCCGGTCACGGTCCCTTCTCTGCGCCTTCACGTCGACTTCTAATCGGCACTTTCGAGCGGCTGGCTTCCCGCCCGGAGCCGGGGTAAGCTCCCCGGCCGGAGGACGTCCTATGAAACGACTTGCGCGCTGCCTTCTCGCCGTTTGCCTTGGCCTCACGTTCCTGGCCGTAGCGGCCCAATCGCAGACGCCACAGCAGGAGTCGCCGGCGATTCCCGCGCCCCTCCCGCAAGGCCTGCTGACGTTGCCTCGCCCGACGCAATTCTCGCGGCGACTTACGACGTGATTTCAGGCCCCGCGGGACAGAAACGCGATTGGGACCGCTTCCGCTCCCTCTTCGCGCCGGGCGCTCGACTGATTCCTGTAAACGAATCGAAAACGGGCGGATTCGTCGCGCGAACTCTGTCGCCGGATGAGTACGCCGCGCGCGCTGAGCCTTACTTCGAGAAGAATGGCTTCACAGAGCGCGAAATCGCCCGCCGGACCGAGCGCTGGGGGAACATCCTCCAGGCCTTCAGCACCTATGAGTCGCGTCACGATGCAAAGGATCCCGCTCCGTTCGAGCGCGGCATCAATAGCTTTCAGCTCTATTTTGACGGCAAGCGCTGGTGGGTGATGACTATCATGTGGCAGGGCGAAACGCCCGCCACTCCGCTGACGCCCGAATTCCTTCGGTCTCATCCGTAATGGCAGGTTTCTGGGTAGGGGCAGTGCATGAGGGCTTCAGCCCTCGGAACTTCTTCGGAGGCGATTCTAATGTTCGATAAGAACCTGCTTCAAGGCCGGACGATTCTGATTACCGGCGGCGGCACGGGGCTCGGCCGCTCGATGGCGCTGCGTTTTGCCGATCTCGGCGCCGCTTTGTTCCTGATGGGACGCCGCGAAGACCCGTTGAAAGAGACCGCCGAGGCGATTCGCGCGAAGGGAGCGCGCGCCTCATATTGCTGCGGCGATGTGCGCGATTTCGCCGCGGTCGAGAACATGATCGCCGCCGCCGAACGGGAGTTCGGCCGCCCCTTCGGCGGAATAGACACGCTCGTCAATAACGCCGCCGGCAATTTTCTCGCGCGCACCGAAAAGCTCTCGCCGAGCGCGTTCAACGCCGTCGTCGGCATCGTCCTGCACGGCACGTTTCATTGCACGCTCGCGCTCGGACGCAAATGGATCGCCGCGAATCAGCCCGGCGACATTTTGAATATCGTCACCACCTACGCCGCCGTGAATTGCGGCTCCGGCTTTGTCGTGCCGTCGGCGTGTGCGAAAGCCGGAGTCCTCGCCATGACGCGCTCGCTCGCGGTCGAATGGGCGCGCCACCGGATTCGCCTCAACGCCATCGCCCCCGGCCCATTTCCCACCGAGGGCGCGTGGTCGCGCCTGATGCCGTCCAAGGATTTCGAAGAACGCGCGAAGAATTATCATCCGATGAGGCGCTTCGGCCGCCACGACGAGCTTGCGAATCTCGCCGCCTATCTGCTCAGCTCGCAGGCGGGATACGTCAACGGCGAATGTGTAGTGATCGACGGCGGCCTGTGGCTCCGCGGCGCCGGCGAATTCAACGACGCCATCGACATCCCGGACTCCGCCTGGGATGCCTTCGACGCCGCCCGCAAGAAGTGACCGGCGCATCGCCCGCGTCCCGATGCCGTGTAGCCGTGGTTTTCTTGGTTTTGAACGGCGCAATCAGAGCCCTGCGCTACAAATCCAGAAACACGCGCGCTCGGCAGCCCTCCGCCGTTCTCTCCACCGAAAACTGATGCAGCGTTACCGCCTTGATGTACGTTCCCGCCGAGTGCCGTTCGCGATCGAATTTCTCGCCGTACGCAATCCCTCGAACTTCACCGGCCGAATTTCCCCGTGGCTCGTCCAGACTTGTCACCTCCACGCGCTTAAACACCAATTGCTCCGCGTCCGCCACGGCGAGGATCTCCGCCAGCCACGCATATAGCAGTGCTTCAATGTCGACTCCGCTCGCTACGATCTCACGTTCCGCTCGCTCCTCAATTCTCTCGGGCGCGCATGCCAGTGAGCACATCGCCAGCGCCGCGCCCTCGAACAGCTCCGTGAGGCTCCCTCCGTAGGCCACGAAGCCCACGTCTGCCGGATGCTCGATAATCTCAAATCGAATCATTGCTCCGCGAAGACCAACCCCTATCATATCTGCCGAAAGCCGCGGCGACGACCTCGCCTCTTCGGTCTTCGCATTCTCCTTGGTTCCGCCCCTGGCCGCCTCAACCGCTGTGCTAGAATGACCTTTCAAGGAGAGCCGCGCGATGAAATTCGGAGTGGTCGTGTTCCCCGGATCGAATTGCGACGACGACGCCTACCAGGCGATTCGCACCGTCGTCGGCCAGCCCGTTGAATTCATATGGCACCAGTCCGAGGAAGTCTCCAGGTTTGACGCCATCATTCTGCCCGGCGGATTCGCTTTCGGCGATTATCTTCGCACCGGCGCGATCGCCCGCTTTTCTCCCGTGATGCGCGCCGTCGAACGCTTCGCGCGCTCAGGCGGACTCGTTCTCGGCATCTGCAACGGCTTTCAGATTCTTCTTGAAGCCGGCCTGCTTCCCGGCGCGATGCTGCGGAACAAGCGCCTGCGCTTCCTCTGCCGCCAGGTCCACATTCGCGTCGAGAACACCGACACTCCGTTCACCTGCGCGGCCCGGCGCGGCCAGGTGCTGGAAATCCCCATCGCGCACATGGAAGGCAACTACTTTTGCGATGCGGCGGCGCTCGCGGAGCTCATGCGCAACGAGCAGATTATTTTTCGCTACGTCCATCCGGACGGCACCTCCGCTGCCGTCGACGACTTCGACGCGAATCCCAATGGTGCGCTCGATGCCATCGCCGGCATTTGCAACCGCGAGCGCAACGTCCTCGGCCTTATGCCGCATCCCGAGCGCGCCGCCGAATTGCCGCTGGGCTCCTCCGACGGCTTGGTCATCTTCCGCTCTATCGTCGAAAGCCTGAGCCTCGCCGCGTCGAAGGCCAAAAGCGTCCCGCAAGCCGTCTCCGCCTGATCCGCGGTCCTGCGGAAACAAGAACTACAATTTAGGATCGTTTGCGGGCTTGCCCCCGCTGAGATTTGTTGCGACAATTCGCCCGCGACGCCCGAAGGAAGGAGCTGGGCGATGCGTGTGGCTGTCGAAGAGGGGAGGGGGCCCGGTCCGGAGACGTGGCTGCTAGTCTGCATCTAATCTGCCCCGAGAAGATTAGAAATGCCCGTAAGTGATTGAAAACAAAGCATCGGGGCCAGTTCTAATCTATCCCGAATCCGGATCCAATTTCTCGATGCCCGAGCACCCATGGCGATGATCGACACTGAAATCAAGGTCACCCCGCAGCTTGCCGCCGAACACGGCTTGACCCCGGACGAGTACGCCCGCATCCAGAAGATCCTCGGCCGCGATCCCAACTTCACCGAGCTTGGGATTTTCAGCGTGATGTGGAGCGAGCACTGCTCCTACAAATCCTCGCGCGTTCACCTGAAGCGGCTTCCGACGAGCGGCGCGCACGTCGTCCAAGGCCCCGGCGAAAACGCCGGCGTCGTCGACATCGGCGACGGCCTCGTCGCTGTCTTCAAGATCGAATCGCACAATCATCCAAGCTTCGTCGAACCGTTTCAGGGCGCGGCCACCGGCGTTGGCGGAATTCTTCGCGACATTTTCACGATGGGCGCTCGGCCGATCGCCGTGCTCGATTCGCTGCGCTTTGGACCGCTCGCGCCGGGTCCCGGGGCGGGAAATGCAACCGAGGAAGAAGTCGCGCGCAACCGCCACATCCTCGACGGTGTGGTTCGCGGCATCGCGTTTTACGGCAACTGCTTTGGCGTCCCTACGGTGGGCGGTGAAGTTCTCTTCGAACCGTGCTACTCGAATAATCCCCTGGTGAATGCGCTCGCTCTGGGCATCGCGCGCCGCGAAGATCTTTTCTTCGCGCGGGCGCGCGGCGAGGGGAATCCCGTGATTTACGTCGGCGCGAAGACCGGACGCGACGGCATTCACGGCGCCTCGCTCTTGGCTTCGGCGGAATTCAGCGAGGAATCGCAGCAGAAGCGCCCGAATGTTCAGGTGGGCGATCCGTTCATGGAGAAGCTTCTGCTCGAGGCTTGCCTTGAAGCGATGCAAACAGGAGCTGTCGTCGCTATTCAGGATATGGGCGCGGCGGGCTTGACGAGCTCCAGCTCGGAGATGGCTTCACGCGGCGGACTGGGAATTGAAATCGAACTCGCGCGAGTGCCACAGCGCGAAAGCGGCATGACTCCGTATGAAATGATGCTCAGCGAATCGCAGGAACGCATGCTGCTCGTCGCTGAACGCGGCCGCGAGCGCGGGGTCTTCGACGTTTTCCACAAATGGGGGCTGGATGCCGTCGAGGTCGGAAAGGTCACAAACGACGGCAAACTGCGCGTCCTGCATCACGGACAAGTCGCAGCCGAAATTCCCGCGCACGCGCTCGCTGAAGAAGGCCCGCGTTACGAAAGGCCGGTTGCCGCTCCGCAAGCTTCGCCGGCGGTAAGTGCGCCGTTGGTCGAATTTACGCGGCGAGGCACGGACCTCACGGAAAACTTCCGCCGCCTGCTTGCGTCTCCGGCGATTGCTTCGAAGTATTGGATCACCGAGCAATATGATTCGATGGTACGCACGAATACGCGCGTCGGCCCCGGCTCGGGCGATGCAGCCGTGCTGCGGCTGAAGGGGACGAAGCGCGCGCTGGCGCTTTCGACGGACGGCAACGGGCGCTGGGCATTTCTTTCCCCGCGGCTCGGAGCGATGCATGCCGTCGCGGAAGCCGCGCGCAACGTGGCCTGCACCGGCGCGCGGCCGGTTGCAGCGACGAATTGCCTGAATTTCGGCAATCCGGAGAAACCCGAAGTGATGTGGCAGTTTACCCAGGCGATCGACGGCACTGCCGAAGCGTGTCGCGTCCTCGAGACTCCCATCACCGGCGGAAATGTCAGCTTCTACAACGAGACGCTCGGCAAACCAATTTATCCGACTCCCGTTCTCGGCGTTCTCGGCTTGCTCGAAAACTCCGACAACGCTCTCGGTTCCGCCTTTCGCAATGAGGGCGATGCGATCATTCTGCTCGAAGCCGGAGGGCGCGCTGGCTCGTTCGAACACGTGAAGCGAGAATTCTCTTCCACTGAATACAGTAAGACGATTCACGGCATTGTTGCAGGCGCCCCGCCGGCCATCGACCTGGCCGCCGAAAAGCGGCTGATCGACTGTCTCGTCAAGCTGGCCGCCGAACGCGCGGCTGTTTCCGCGCACGACGTGAGCGACGGCGGACTCGCCGTCACCATCGCAGAATCTTGCTTCGCGAGCGATGGCCTCTCCGCGCAGGTTAGCTTGGGCGCCGCACATCCGGATGCGCCGGTCGAACCCATACTCTTTGGCGAACGCGGTGCTCGCGCCGTAGTGTCGGCTTCGCGTGACTCCCTTGCTCAGGTCAGCGCGATTGCGGCACAATATGATGTTGCGGCAGAGCAGATCGGCCGGGTGACGCACGGGGCGTTTCAAATCGAATTTCGGGGCGCGCCCGTTATCAATGAAGATATCTCTTTGCTTCGCCGGGTTTGGGACAAGTCTCTGCAGGAAGCACTCGAGAGCGCATGAATCCAATTCGAAGCAACGACGACCACTTCCGCGATGAATGTGGCGTGTTTGGAATCTTCGGCCACCCGGAAGCCGCGAAGCTCGCCTATCTTGGCATTTATGCCCTGCAGCATCGGGGCCAGGAGTCCGCGGGCATCGCCTCTTCTGATGGAGTCGACGTGCACGCGCACAAGGCGCTCGGACTCGTGCAGGAGATTTTCACGCCGGAAGTGATCGCGCGCCTGCAGGGAGGCGCCGCGATCAGCCACACCCGCTATTCGACCGCGGGCGACACCTCATTGACTAACGCGCAGCCTGTGGTCATCGATTGCAATAGAGGCAAACTCGCTCTCGGGCACAACGGAAACCTGACCAACGCTCTGGAAGTGCGCCGGCGTCTCGAACACCGTGGCTCGATCTTCCAGACAACCAGCGATACCGAGGTCATCGTTCATCTCGTCGCTCGGAGCGCGGCGCGAAACCTTCCGGGCGCGCTGGCCGACGCGCTCAGTCAGGTGGAGGGAGCCTACTCGCTGGTTCTCCTCACGCGCGATGAGCTATACGCCATTCGTGACCCTCGCGGTTTCCGCCCGCTCAATCTGGGCCGCCTGGATGGCGCCTGGGTGGTTGCGTCGGAGACTTGCGCGTTTGACTTGATCGACGCGGAGTACGTCCGCGAGATCGAGCCCGGCGAGATGGTCCGGATTTCCAACAGCGGAATCGAATCGATCCGCTTCGCCCCGGAAAAGCCGCACCAGTACTGCATCTTCGAACATGTCTATTTCTCGCGTCCCGACAGCGTCGTCTTCGGCCGCCCGGTGAATCAAAGCCGGGAGCGGCTCGGCCGATTGCTGGCCCGGGAGCATCCGGTGGAAGCTGACATCGTCGCACCGGTTCCCGACTCGGGCGTTCCGGCAGCCGTCGGATACGCTGCGGAGTCAGGAATCCCCTTCCGCATGGCGCTGATTCGCAATCATTACGTCGGGCGAACCTTCATCGAACCGGAACAGGCGATTCGCGATTTCGGCGTAAAGCTCAAACTGAATCCGGTGCGCCGAATGCTCGAAGGCCAGCGCATCGTGCTGGTCGACGACTCGATCGTGCGAGGCACGACCAGCCGCAAGATTGTCCGGATGGTTCGCGAGGCGGGAGCGACCGAGGTTCACGTTCGCATCAGCTGCCCTCCGACGATCTCTCCGTGCTACTACGGCGTGGATACGCCGCGGCGTGATGAGTTGATCGCCTCCCGGCAGTCGGTCGAAGAGATCCGCCAGTTCCTGGGAGCCGATTCGCTCGGATACCTTTCGCTCGAATCGATGCGCGCGGCCGTGGAGGATACCGGGGGAAAATTCTGCACATCGTGCTACACCGGCAACTATCCGACTGAGCTGGTGCAGCTCGAAGTGGAGGCTCACCGTGGGAGCTAAGGTGGAAGCAGTGGCAATGGAAAAGAAGCAGGGCGCCGCGGCCGGCGATCGCGTTTGGCGCGAAGTTGTTTCGTGGTTTTGGGTGATTGTCGCATTCATATTGATCGAAGGAACGATGGTTCAGGCGCGCGTGATTCCCAGCGGGTCGATGGAAAACACTGTCTTGATCGGCGACCACCTGATCGTCAGCCGGTTCGGATACGACGCCGGCATTCCTTTCACCAACGCCCACGTACCGCTCTGGCGAAATCCAAAGCGGCAACAGATCATCGTCTTCAAGGCACCTCTTCCGCAGGAGGGTTATCCCGATTTTATCAAGCGCACGATCGGTCTGCCGGGCGATACAGTGGAGATCCGGGCGGGCGTGGTTTACATCAACGGGAAGGCGCTGTCCGAGCCCTATCGCCAGGATCCACCGAACCCCACGGAATACCGAGGGCCCTGGCACGTGCCAGCCGGTGAATACTTCATGATGGGCGACAACCGGGAGAATTCCTACGACAGCCGGTATTGGGGTTTTGTCCCGCGAGCGAACATTATCGGAACGCCTCTCATGATCTATATGTCCATCGATGCGCCCGAGGAGGCTTGGGAGCCAGGACACGTCGCCGAGCGATTCGAAACCTACTTGAGCGTGCTCGTCCATCCGAGCGAAGTGCGTTGGAAGCGTTTGTTCCATACGTTCTAAATCCTTTCCCCCCCAGCCCTCGTGAAACAAAGAGTGAAGAAGGCCATGCGGTACTCAGACGCTGGCGTAAACATTTCGGTGGCGGAAGAAGCGAAGCGCCGCATTGCGGCCATGGCTGGAAGAACGTTTCGCCGCGGCGTCCTCGCGCCGATCGGCGGATTCGGGGCGCTGTACCAGCTGGACGCAAAGCGATGGCGCGAGCCGATCCTCGTGGCCAGCGCCGACGGCGTCGGCACGAAGCTCAAAGTGGCCTTCGCCACCGGGATTCACTCCACGGTTGGCGCGGACATTCTGAATCACTGCGTGAACGACATCCTGACCCAGGGCGCTGAGCCGCTTTTCTTCCTCGATTATCTCGCGATGGGCAAAATGGATACGCACGTGGTCGAGCAGGTGATCGAGGGAATGAGCCGTGCCGCTAAGCAAGCAGGTTGCGCGCTGATCGGCGGCGAGACCGCGGAGATGCCGGAGTTCTATGCGCCGGGTGAATACGATCTTGCCGGGTTCATCGTCGGCGCCGTCGAGAGATCGAGGCAACTGGATCCCCGCCGCGTGAAGCCCGGAGACGTGCTTCTGGCGCTGCCTTCGACCGGACTCCATACCAACGGCTACTCGCTCGCGCGGAAGCTCGTGTTCGGAATGGCGAGACTCGAGCCGGACACTTACGTGGCGGACATTCAAAACAAGATTGGCGCGGAACTATTGAAACCGCACCGGGCCTACTGGCCCCTGCTGAAGAACATTCTCGCGCGCGGATGGGTCTCGTCGATGGCGCATATCACCGGAGGCGGCATCACGGGAAATCTTCCGCGGGCCCTGCCGAGGAACGTTCAGCCGGTGGTGCAGCTCGGGTCCTGGCCGGTGCTCCCCATATTTCGCTACCTCGCTAAGCTCGGAAATATCGACCGCGACGAACTGCTCCGGACATTCAACCTGGGAGTGGGGATGATTCTGGTCGTTCCCGCAAAACACATCTCGCGCGTCGAAGTTGAATTGAAGCGGCGTCGCGAGAAATTCTACCTGATCGGAAGGATCGAGAACTCCACACGCGGAAAAGCACACGTGTCGTATTCTGGAGAGCTTCCCCTCTAGGACCGGCTCGTGCGAACCCGTCTTTCCACCTGCTTGTTTCGCGGCGTTGGGGAACTGTGCTAATTTCGGGCAGACATGAAGAAACGGATCGGCGTGCTGCTCTCCGGGCGCGGATCGAATTTCGAGGCTCTGGCAGACAGCGTCGCCGCGGGGCGGATTCCGAACGCGGAAATCTCGATCGTAATCAGCAATCGCGAGGGAGCGCCGGGAATCGAGAAGGCGCGCGCGCGAGGTATTCCCGCGCCGGTGATTCCGTCGAAGGGGCTCGAGCGCGAGGCTTATGACAAGCTGGCGGTGGCGGCGTTGCGAGAGAACAACGTCGACCTCGTTTGCCTCGCGGGCTACATGAGGCTCCTTTCACCGTACTTCGTTTCGGCATTTCCGAATCGAATACTGAACATTCACCCGTCGCTCCTCCCGGCATTTCCGGGACTCGAATCGCAGCGGCAAGCGCTCGAACACGGAGCGAAGTTCACGGGTTGCACGGTGCACTTTGTCGACGAAAATCTCGACGCAGGCCCGATCATCGGTCAAGCAGTGGTGCCGATTCTCGATAGCGACACGGTGGAAACTCTCTCGGAGAGAGTCCTCCGTGAGGAACACCGGATTTACTCGGAAGCAGTGCGCATCGTGCTCGAAGGGCGGTACCGGATCGAAGGCCGGCGCGTGCTGACTACACCGGAGACGAAATAGTGGCTCCCACCAAATTCAAGCCGGCCCTTGAACAACTCGCCTACCTGAAGAAGGGCGCGGCGGAAATCATTCGCGAAGACGAGCTGAAGATGAAGCTCGCGAATTCGGTGCAATCGGGAAAACCTCTGCGCGTCTACCTGGGCGTGGATCCGACGGCGCCGGACATCCATCTCGGCCACACGGTCGTCCTGCGCAAGCTGAAACACTTTCAGGACATGGGCCACACGGCGATCTTTCTGATCGGAGATTTTTCGGCAATGATCGGCGACCCCACCGGCCAGTCGGAGACGCGGCCTCCGCTGAGCCGCGAACAGGTGGAAGCCAACGCGAAGACGTACCTCGAACAAGTTTACAAGATTCTGGACCGCGACAAGACGGAGGTTCGCTACAACAGCGAATGGCTCGGTAAGATGTCCAGCTACGATGTGGTTCGCTTGTGCGGGCACTACCGGTTGGCGCGGATGCTCGAGCGCGAAGACTTTCGTTCGCGACTGGACAAGAACTTGCCGATTTCAGTGCACGAACTGCTGTATCCGCTGCTTACGGCCTATGATGCGGTGGCGCTCGAGTCGGATGTGGAAATCGGAGCGACCGAACAGAAATTCAACCTCCTCGTGCACCGCGAAATCCAACGGGAATACGGACTGCCGGGCGAGGTGACATTCACGATGCCGATTCTGGTGGGGCTCGACGGCGAGCGAAAGATGTCGAAGAGCCTCGGAAACTACATCGGCATCACCGAGCCGCCCGGAGACATGTTCGGCAAGATCATGTCGATTTCCGACGAGCTGATGTGGCTGTACTACGACCTTCTGACCGACTTCCCGTCGCCGGTCATCGTGCGCCTGCGGGAAGAAGTCAATATCGGCGTGCTACACCCGAAGGACGCAAAGATGCAACTCGCGCATACGATCGTCGCGGGCTTCCACGGCGAGGAGGCCGCGAAAAAGGCGGCGGAGCAGTTCCGGCTCGTATTCAGCGACCGGCAGGCTCCCACCGAAATCCCGGAAATGAAATTGAAATGGGGAACACGGCCGCTGTTTGCCGTCCTGACGGAGACGGGCCTGGCGGATTCCAGAAGCGGAGCCGAGCGGCTGATCAAGCAGGGAGCGGTTGAGGTGAATGGAAAAGTCGAGAAGGACGTTAAGCAGATGGTCGTGCTGAATCCCGGCGAGCTTGTGTCGTTGCGAGTTGGGAAGAAGAAGTTTCTACGGATTGTCGGTACCTGAGTTCCGCGCAAAAAGAGGCTCGACTAGCCCATGACACTGTCTTCGAGACAGGAACTGTTGTGCTGGCTCTTCTTTGGTCTCTTAGCCATCGTGTTACTCCTGCTGTCGCACACTTTTTACGTGACACGCATAACGTACTATCAGGGGTTAGCGTTCGGTTCCGTAATCGCCTTCCTGTTCTGGTTCAAGTTTCGGAAAAGAGGGATACCCGAGCCAAAGTGGTTGAAAATCACTGCGGATTCTACCCTAGTCATCCTTTGTCTTGCGTTCCTCCTCTATCTTCTCGGATTAGCATCCTAGTACGAGTGATCGCACGCGACGACGCACCTACCGAAAGGTAATCACGGAGCACTCTGGCGCTCGGCAAGATGCCGCAGACGCGCGAGGCACGACCGATCGCGCCGAGCCACCGCATAGCGCGTAAAGATGCGGTCGACAAACCGGCCGAGCGCGCCTGGCATTTCGTAGGAGTCGCGCATGCGGAGGCGGGTTCCCGAGGCCACAGGAGCGAGGTCCCACCGCTGCAATCCGCGAACGCCGTAGGCGTCGTGAAATCGCCACTCGAGAAGACGCTCCCACTCGTACGCTGTCACAACGACCGTTAAGCTCACTGCGCGGCGCCCAAGTTTTCCCGCAATCCGTATCTTTTGACCGAGCGCGAATTCGGACGCGCCACCCTGCACTTCGAACTCGGAGTCCATCTCGGCGCCGTACCAAAGCGGCATTCGCTGTGGAATAAAGAAGGCAAATATCTCGTTCGGCGGCGCGGCAATGTCAGCAGAAAACTCGAGATCAGCCATCGCAAACTAGAGGACTTCGACGAGGACGAGCGAGACATCGTCCGAAGGCGGGCCTTCGCGCCAGGCCGCGACGCGATCGAGGATGCCTTGCTTCATTTCGGTGAACGGCAATGCGGACGTTTCACGCACGAACTTCTGAATGCCTGGAACACCGAGCATTTCACCCTGGGCGTTGAAAACGTCAGTGATGCCGTCGGTGTAGAGAACGATCCGGTCGCCCGGATCGAGATCCACGTCGAGCGCAGCTTCGACGTCAACGGCGTTCGGCAGCGCGCCGAGCACCATGCTGCGCGATTCCAGCAACCGCGGCTCCTGGCCGGGGCTGACCACCATGCCCGGCGGATGGCCGGCACCCGCAAAAACCATGCGCCGCGCCCCACGATCAAGCCGCGCAGCCGCCACCGTAAAGAAGAAAACCGAACCGCCAAGATTCTGCATCACGAAGCGATTCAATTGCCGGAGCATGTCCGCAAGAGAGGCGCGCGCGCGGAGCTGCGTCATCGTTTCGCTGTAGAGCCGATTTGCCACAAGAGCCGCCCCGATTCCGTGGCCGGACACGTCGAACACGAGAAGATTCAGATGGTCGTCGTCCTGCGGGCTCACCAGACCGAAGTCGCCGCCGATGCGATGGACCGGATGAAAATACGTGTCGACGCGAGCACCACCCCAGACGATGGATTTGGGCGCCAGGCTCTGCTGAACGCGTGCTGCGAGCGCCAGTTCCTCTTCAATCTCCTTATGCCGCTCCTCGAGCCTCGAGTTGGCCTCGCGCAATTGCGCCTCGGCGCTCTTCTGTTCAGAAATGTCCGTGAAGGTGATGATCGCGAACTGCCGCCCGTCGGGGTCCTCCAAAGCGCGCGCGCTGACGATCACCGGCACCCGGCGGCCGCCTTTCTCAGGAAGGACGAACTCGAACCGGTTGTGACCCACGCGCAATCCTCGTTCCCGGTGCTTCATAAGGATCGCCACTTCTTCGGGAGAATAGAATTGTGGCGCCGTCTCACCGAGCATTTGGTCTTCCGGGAAGCCCGTCATCTGCAGAAAAACCGAGTTCGCAAAGATGATGCGCTGGCAGTCGTCGACGACGATCACACCCTCGTTGAGCGTTTCGAGGATGCCTTCCATCTGAGCGAGCCACTCAGGCTTTTCGACTTCCACAGACCCTCTTCCCGCCGAAACTGCGGGCCATCGGTATCTTAATCGAATCGGGAGCCACGTCCAAAACGCACTCCATTGGATTCATCCGCCTCGATTGGAGACTCCAGCGACACATGAAGTAAAATGGCGTGAGTGGCGTACTACAACCTAGAGAGACGATGACCACGAACGGAAAACGGGCGATCCCAGGGCCGAAGGGAATTCCCCTCCTCGGCGTCTCGCTCAACCTGTTGCGGAACCCGCTGGAGCTGCTGCGGAGCGCCGCGCAGAAGTACGGCGATATCGTTCGGATTCCGGTGATCCTGCAAAGCCGCATCCTGCTGAACCACCCCGATTACATCCAGCAGGTGCTGCTCTTTCAGCAGAACAAGTTTCACAAGAGTAGGCTTAGCAAGGAAGCTACGGAACGGCTGCTGGGGCAGGGCCTGCTGATCAGCGAGGGCGACTTCTGGCGGCGGCAGCGCCGGCTCGCACAGCCGGCTTTTCATCGCCACCGTATTAACGACTATTCTTCGGCGATGATCGAGTGCGCCGAAGCGCAGGCAAGCCATTGGCGTGACGGCGAGACGCGCAACATCGCTGAAGAAATGATGGCGCTTACTCTTGAGGCCGCTGTGCGCACCCTTTTTGGCACAACTCTTCCAGGAGAGGCGCAGCAGGTCGGCCGCGCGATGACCTTCCTGATGCGTTATTCGCTGGGACGCGCGCGAAAACCCATCAGTATTCCCGCCAATTGGCCGACTCCGCGAAACAAGCGCGCCGCGCGCGAGTACGACTTCCTCGATTCCCTCGTCTACCGCATCATTTCGGACCGCCAAGCCCAACCGATTTCCAATCATCGCAACGACCTGCTTTCCATGCTGATGGGCGCGATGGACGAAGATGGAAGTCAGATGACTCCGAAACAGCTGCGCGACGAAACAATGACGCTCTTCCTTGCGGGCCACGAAACCACTGCGCTGACTCTGTCGTGGACATGGTACCTGCTGAGCAGCAACCCTTCCGCGGAGAAATGCCTTCATGAAGAATTGCGGAGCGTGCTGGGCGTTCGGCCGCCTGAAGTTACGGATCTCCCGCGTCTGCCTTACCTACATGCAATCGTGAACGAGGTTCTGCGGCTGTATCCGCCGGCGTACTTGCTGGCGCGAACCGCGATCGCTCCGTTCAGCATCGGCGGCTACGACTTCCCGGCGGGCGAGACCGTGCTGATGTCGCAGTGGGTGATGCACCGAGATCCGCGATACTACGACGAGCCCGACGACTTTCGGCCCGAGCGCTGGCTGGACGGGCTCGAGGGCCGGCTGCCGCCCGGCGCATATTTCCCCTTCGGAGACGGCCCGCGACGCTGCATCGGGCAAGGGTTTGCGATGCTGGAATCGGCTCTCGTAATTGGCTGTATCGCCCAACGATTCCGCTTCCAAATGGTGCCTAGTCGGGAAGCGACGCCCGAGCCCCTCGTTACTCTCCGGCCGAAACACGGAATCTGGATGACGATCCACTCGCGATAGGGCCACGGCCAAGCCTGGGCTCATCCTGTCATTTCACGAATTCCGGTTGTTCGCCGTGGTCCCAAGGGTCGTAGGTCAGCGCGTAACGGACCCGGTCGGGAATCGGCGGGTGGGAGTAGAACAGGAAGACGTCGACCGGATTCGGTGCGGGATCGGATAAATCCACTTCGCCAAGAATCTGAAAAGATTGCGCTGCCACCTGGCTCGAATCGGGAGTCAGCCCGTGCGTGACCTCCAAACCATACTGATCCGCCTGATGCTCGACGTATCGGCTAAAGGCACTTCCAATCGGCGAGCCAATGAATGAAAAAACCGCGACAAGAAGCAACAGGGCCGGCAACGAAGCCCAGTCATCGAGGCCGCGAATTCCCCATTTTCCACCCCAGCGAGCGAGCACCCATCCGACTGTCCGAAAACCGAGATAGAACAGAATGAGCAGGCCGACGGCGCCAAAGGCCAGCCCCTTCCAGATGTGATTCAGGACGTAATGGCCCATTTCGTGGCCGGCGACGAATACGATTTGCGGCGTCGTCATCTTCGCGATGGTTGTGTCCCACACGACCATACGCTTCGACGCGCCGATACCGGTCACGTAGGCGTTGAGCGCCGTCAGTTTCTCGCCGGCGTTCATCCAGTACATGCGTTCGGGCGGAATGTTTTGTCCGGCGCGCTGAACCATCGTTTCGAGGCTCACGGTAAGGGCAGGGTCCTTTTGAGCGAGCGGCTCGAATTTATGGAAGAGAGGGTCAATCACGAGGGGCTGGAGAAAGACAAGAAGAACCAAGATGGGCAGCGACACCAGCCAGAAATAGAACCACCACCGGCGGGGCGATTTGCGAATTTCCGCGTACAAAAGCCAGACGAGCAGCGTCCCCAGGATGAGAGAAATGATTTCCCCCTTTGTCCAATCCCATGACCACGAGCCCCAGCCTTGAATGCTGATTCCAAATTTTCGAAGCACCGATTGCTGCGCGATGTCGAATGGAATATTCAGCACGGCAAGGGACAGCAGCAGGGGCGGTGCGAAAATCCATGCTTGCAGAAATCTGGCCGAACCTCCTCTTTCAGCCCACTCACGATACTTCGGTCCGAGCTTCCAACCCAAGACAAGCCACAGAATCACCCACGAATACAAAATTGAGGACAGCTGGCCCCAGAAGGCTATCTGGGCCAGCGTATGGGCTTTTCGATAGAGGTCTGGCGGAAGCGTATACTCCGTGACTTTCTTTTCCGTTTGCTGAGAAGCCGGGACAGGCTCCGCGTTCACGGCAGGAGCTGCTGCGGAGCCCTGCGCCAGGTGCGCAAGCGGCGCCGCACGCCCGGAAAGCGGACACAGGATTGCGATTGCAAAGAGCGCGAGAGAAACAGGCAGAGTTTTCACGGAATCCCCCGAGAAGGACCGCACCGCTCGATCTCGGAAGCCGGGAGTATGCTCTTTTTCGCGCTCCGAAAACAAGCCGTGGGCCCCGCGTTGGAGCACCTGACACGCGGGACAGGTTGCCTCTTTGGGGTGCTGCCGGGAATGGCGTTTGTCATCGTTGCGACGCGCGACTAAGATAGCCATGAGAGTACGGAGCCGGAGAGAACGGTCATGAGAATCATCCAGTGGGGCGTCACGATTCTGCTCGTTTCGTTGCCTGGGATTGCGTTCGCACAGCAGCCGCCGACACAACAGCAGTCCTCGGATCAGAAGCCGGAGGATGCCCTGGCGGCCGCCGCGCGCCGAACTCGCGAACAGAAGAAGGACCAGCCGAAGGTCAAGAAAGTCTGGGACAACGACAACCTTCCAACAAAGGCCGATGAGGCCAACGTTGCCGGCGATACCGGTGCACAAGATCAGAACGCAGCGGGCGAAACCCCGAGCGCCCCGGCCGAAGCGTCGCCAGCCCCTGAGTCAGCTCCGGGGGATGCCGCGGCGGAGGCAAAGCGAAAGACGGAGATCTCCGGAGAGATCGGCCAAGCCAAGGAGCAATTGGCGGCGTTGACGAAGGAGTTGGACATTCTCACGCGCAAGTACGCGCTCGATCAGCAGACGTTCTACGGCAAAACGAATTACTCCTCCGACAAGCAAGGCGCCGCGACGCTGCAGGACGAAAAGAATCAAATCGATGCCAAGAAGCAGGAAATCGCAGACGCACAAAAGCGAATCGACGACCTCTCAGCCAAACTGAACGAGCCCGCCTCCGATACAGCGAAGGCTCCGGCGAACCCGCAGTAGCTCCTGCACCTTCGGCGGCGAAGAGGCCCGCTCTCCGCTCGAAACCAGCGGGGAACTGCCCCCCTACTAATAGTACATATTTTCCTTGACACACTAGAGCCCTCGGCAGACAATCCCGGCCGATATTCAGATTTCGGGGCAGTCGGCGGCGCTTTTCCCCTTCCCGCCGCCTGAGGGCTGGCAAATCTAACCTGCAGGAGCGAGAGCGGTGCAATATCTGCCTGGCTGGACGGTTCAGTGTTTGAATCCGGAATGCCCTGCACGAGGTCACTGGCTTCGCGTGCAGGGCGAAGCGCGGGAGATGTGCAGCGATTGCGGCGGTCCTCTTCACAACGTGCCGCCTCCCCTTGCGCCGCGCTTGAGAATGCGGCCTCGGCCGCTCGCGAGCTACCGCCCGATCGGACGCCCGCGCTAAGAAGCTTCGCCGTTCACCGGAGTGCTGCGGCCTCGTCCCCGGCCGCAGCTCCTCGGCATTCGGACTAGAGCCAAGGCTCTGTTCGAGCCCGAAATTGCGGCACTAGAAGCTCAGCCGCAGGGCCACCTGCAAGATGCGCGGATCCGCCGTGCTCGTGATCTGCCCGAACGTGCCGCTGAAAATGTTGGTGTCCGGACTGGAAAACTCGGCGTGGTTGAACACGTTGAACGCGTCAAGCCGCAGCTCTGCTTGTAGATTTTCGTAGATCTGCGTGGTCTTGGCGAGAGTCATGTCGAGATTGGTTACACCCGGCCCGCGGAAAAAGTTTCTCGGCAAACCGTAGCCCGTATTGGACGCGGAGATGGTGCTGAGGTCGTTGGGGTTAAAATACCAAGCACATCGGATCGAGATGCACTGGCCGCTTAGGCTGCTTTGATTTGACTTGGGATCGTACATCGCCAACTGAGTGACTCCCGAAGCGAATATTGCGTTCGCGAGATAGCCATCGCCAGCACCGGACGGGCCCGTCTGTGACGGATCAAAGGTAAAGCCGCCGTTGACGTTCAGCGGGAACCCGGTGTGCCAGGTGAAAATCGGACGGAGCGCCCATCCTTTCAGTAGCCACTTGGGACCCGCAGCCCAAGAGCGATCAAACGGCAAGTCCCAATCTCCTGCGAGGCTAATCCGGTGGGTAATGTCGAAGTCGGACGAACCCCGGAATTGGCCGATGTTGTAGGTGGGGACCTGCGAAGAACGGTTTCTGAACCCGGAGGCGTTGTCGATGCTGTGCGCGTATGTGTAGGCCAACGTGAAGTACGTGGTCCCGAAGAAACGGCTCTCCCCAACCTGTTTCGTCAATGACGCTTCGAGGCTGTTATAGCTTGCGAAGCTGACATTCGCAAATTCGGGCTCGCTTGCAAACGGGCAGTCGGCTGCAGTGTAGTTGTTGGCGCAGAATAGGCCTATCTCGGACGCAGGATTCTGGCTAAGGTTGAGGACGCGGTTTTGCGTCCCGAGGTCAAACGGGTTGATGTCCTCCAAGGCGGTCAACCCTTTCGAACTGCTCCCCACATAATTGACTTCGGCCATCAAGTTCCGTGCGAGTTCGTGCTCAATGCTGAGATTGTACTGGTACGTATACGGAGTGTGCAGATGCGGGTTCACGAAATAGATTCCTCCCACCAGGTTAAACGGAACAAAACCGCCATTGACGAAGTCAGTGCTGGAGCTTGGCGGGGTTGACGGAAATGGAGACGCCGTAAAGCCTCCAGACGTCCAGGGCTGGCTGAGGTAAGGTACGGTCGTGGACTGCCCGGGACCGACTGCGGCGTAGAAAGGCCCCGTCTCGCTATAGAACGGCGGGGCGCCGTTAAACTGCAAGTTATCTTCGCCCTTCAGCACGTCGTAAAAGATGCCGAATCCACCGCGGACGCTTGTCTTCCCGTTGTTCCAGGGATCCCACGCGAAGCCGATCCTAGGCGCGAAGTTATCTTTGTCAGGGAAGTTCACGCCTCTAGGAGCACCCTTATCACCTGGATAAACGAGCCCAACGGGCGCGTTGGGAAACCGCGTGGATTGGTCTCCGGGAATAATCGAGAAAGTTCGCCCATTGGTGTCGCGTTTGGGGGTGCTGTACTCATAGCGGATGCCCAACGTAAGGCTCAGATTGCTTCTCACGTGCCACTCGTCCTGCAGGAAGCCATACGTCGTCTTGCTGCGGATGTTGTTCGTTGCGTTAGGGCCTTCGAACAAATAGTTCGGGATCCCGAGCAGGAAGTCGGCAAAACTGTTGCCTGAGCCGATTCCCCCCGAGGCGTAATCTCCCAAGAAGAAGAAGTACCCATCGCCGTAGAAGTCGTAAACCGTGTTGTTCTGGTATGCGGAGAAGCCACCCCCAAACTTCCAATTGTTGCGGCCCTTCACCCATGTGAATACATCACTGTAGGCATAGGTGTCGCCCGGCTCGTATCGCGGTCCTTGGGGGCTAGAGCCAATCTGCAGGCCGCTATCAAACGCCAGGATTGCTGGTCCGTTCGGCAAGTCCGGCGTGATACCCACTCCCAGCGTGCTGGGCGGTGGCAAGGTCGTAGCCGGCTTGTCGCCAAAGAAATAGCGCCGCTGGGCCGTGGCGCGGAGTTCGTTCAGCATTGCGGAGGAAAAAGTCCGCGTGTAGGTGATATTCAGGAAGTAGTTGTTGGTCTGGTTCAAGCTTGGATATCCGGTCACGTCTGCCCCGTTTTCCCCGAACGGAGAGAACACCGGGTTGCGAAATCCGCCGATGGTAGCCGACAGCTTATCTTTCGGAGTGATTAGGAAATCCAATTTCCCGGTCAGCTCGTTGTTGTTGTCCGTACTGGTCGCCGCCGATGAGATCAGACCGCCCGGCGACGTCGGAATCAATCCTGCGGCGATGTAGTTGGCAGCGACGGGGTTGATCTTCGTCGGGTCAATGATCGCCTGAGCCGCATTGCCATTCGGGCTGGCGAAGTAAGGGTTCGCTTGAAGGAACGCGACAACCTTCGGATCGGGCCCGCCACTAACAGCCTGAGAAAAATTCCCCTGAAGTTCCCCAGGAGTGAAGGTCGTTATCTGGGACTCTACCTGAGTTTCCGTCTGGCGCTGCCCCTGGTATGAGAAGAAGAAAAAGAACCGATCCTTCCCGTTGATCACGTGAGGTATCGTGATCGGCCCGCCGAGCGTGCCGCCAAATTGATGCCGCTTCAAGTCGTTCCGGTTAAGCCCGTCGATAATGTTGAAAAATGAGTTCGCGTCGAAGTCCGTATTGCGCGCAAAATCAAAAGCACTTCCGTGAAGCGTGTTGGCGCCCGATTTCGTGACGACACTGATGACTCCCGCGCCGTTGCGTCCATACTCCGCTGTGTAATCGCTCGTCAGAATCTTGAATTCGGCGATCGTGTCAGGATTCGGATTCAAGACCACGCCGTTGCCCATCAACTCGTTGTTCAAGCCTCCGTCGAGGAGGTAGGTGATTGAATCCGGTCGCCCACCGGCTACGCTAAAAGTGCCTTGTCCCCCGGCGTCAGGGTTCTTCTCGGTGACGCCCGGCTGAAGAAGCGCCAAGTCCAGGACGTTGCGACCGTTCAACGGGAGATCAACGATCGGCCGGCTGGTTACAGATTGGCCCAGCGTCGGATTCTCAGTCTCGACTTGAGTTGCCTGAGACTCGACCGTAATCACTTCGGTGGGTGTGCCTACCTTCAACGTGATTTCGAGCTTCAGGGATTCGTTGATCAAAAGCTTGTTGGCCGTCGTCACATACTTCGTGAATCCCTCACGCTCCACCGTCACCGTATACGTTCCGATGGGCAGGTCGAGGACCTCGAAATAACCCTCGTCGTTCGTCGTGGCCTTGTTGGAGACCTGCGTCGCTTCGTTCGTGACCGTGACACTGGCACCGGGAATAGACGCGGCCTGTTGATCGACGACAGTTCCGAAGATTCTGCCCGTTGCGGCCTGTCCCCAAGCAACTGAAGCAACCGAGAGAAGAGCGGATACGCACCATACAACCAAGAATGCGGAACTCACAAAGCATCTCAAAGTTCACCTCCGGAAATCGGCCCTGGACGTCTAGGTGTACAGCTGCGGAATGATCCGTGGAGAAGCAGGCACCAGCCCGGCGCTCCCCAAGCGCCAGCTAGTCCAAGGAACGAAACAACAAACAATCCACCCTATTCTCGTATACGTCCGCGCTCGGATGAAGTCAATCAAATATACCTTCGATAAAAAACACAAATCGGCACTTCCGGCTGTGGGCTGGGGCTAAAACCACTTAGCTGAGAAAAAAATGAGCGGCCGGTGGGGGTGCCGGCCGCTCGTGGGCATGGGGGTGATGGAGGTGCAGATATTCGAGGTGGCTTCCACCTCGAATCCATCACCAGAATGCCTGCACCCTCCGCGAGCGTCGATAGGCCGCTCGGTTCAATTGGTCCCAGTACGGACGTACCCTCTTTCGGGTTCGGCTTCTTTTCGCCCCATCTTCCGGCGCTTTCTTGGTGCGGTTGAACCCGCCCCCGCGCGATGATAGGCTCGGCGCAGATAGAGACCGGCCTGCAGCCGAAGGCTAGCGCGAACCCACCGTGGGAGCCACCGGAACAAAACTCGACCGCAGGTCTGCTGTGGAAGCAGAGGCCTTGGCGATCGTGCGCCAGCTTCTGATCGAATTGGGCGCGTCGCGAGCCCTAGAGGAACTGCTTGCTCGCGGCCCCGCAGCTCACCTGGAGCGAGAACTGGGGCTCGGAAGCCTCGAGCGCGTGGAGCTAATGCTGCGCCTTGGGGACGCCCGCCGAGTGCGCTTGCCCGACCGTGTCATGGCAGAGGCCAACACGGTCGATGATCTGATCGACGCGATCGTCGCCGCGGACTCAGACAGCGTCGCTGAATCGATCGCTCTCTCTCCCCCCGTCGCGGCTCCAGAGCAGGATGCGAAGGTCGCGCGGCCCGAGCTCGAGCGGCAAATTCGCAACGCGGAGTCCCTCACCGAAATTCTCCGGCTGCGGGGCCTCAGCGAGCCCGGACGCCCACACATCCTTCTCTATGAGGAAGCGGACACACCTCGTACGATCACGTTCGGCGAGCTCTACCAGAGCGCTTCCGCCGTGGCTGCCGAACTCTCGAAACGCGGCCTCGAGCCCGGCCAGACCACCGCGATCATGCTCCCGACATGCGCCGAGTTCTTTGCGACATTTGCCGGCATCCTCCTCGCCGGAGGAATCCCCGTGCCGATTTACCCGCCGTTTCGCGCGGACCGCATCGCCGAGTACGCCACGCGGCAATCGAACATCCTTCGCAACGCCGAGGCTCGGTTTCTAATCACTTGGCGTCAGGCGGAAGGGCTTGCGCGTCTGCTTCAGCCCCGCGTTCCCTCCTTGCGGGGGGTCCTGAATGCACAGCGTCTTTGCGAGAAACGCCCGGCTTCCGAGAACTCAAACAAGCAGTGGCGGCCGATCGACCACATTTCCTATCACGCGCGTGGCGAAGACATCGCGTTCCTGCAGTACACGTCCGGTTCGACGGGCGATCCGAAGGGGGTCACGCTGACTCACGCGAATTTGCTGGCGAACATCCGCTCGATGATGGCGGCAGTCGATATTCAGCCGTCCGACGTGGCCGTGAGCTGGCTTCCCCTCTACCACGACATGGGGCTCATCGGCGCGTGGTTCACGCCCCTCTTTGCAGGCATTCCGCTCGTGGTCATGTCGCCAATCGCATTCCTCAGCCGACCGGAACGCTGGCTCCGGGCGATCGACCGGCACGGCGGGACTATCAGTCCGGCGCCGAATTTTGCCTACGAGCTTTGCATTCGAAAGATCGCCAACAAGGACTTGGAGGGACTCGATCTCAGTTCCTGGCGCGCCGCTTTCAATGGTGCCGAACCAGTCCACCCGGATACCCTCACGCGCTTCGTCGCGCGCTTTGAGCCTTACGGCTTCCGACGCGGAGCTCTCCTCCCGGTTTACGGCTTGGCGGAAGCGTCGCTCGCCGTTTCAGCGCCGCAGGTTGGTTCGGGGTTCAGAATCGATCGCATCAGCCGCGCCACGTTCGAGTCCTCCGGACGCGCCGTTGCCGCCGCACCAGAAGATCCGGCGGCGCTCGAATTTGTGGGCGCCGGGAAGCCGCTCCCGGACGTTGAATGCCGCGTCGTCACCGCCGAAGGCGGCGATGCAGGCGAGCGCGTCGAAGGGCAGCTCCGGTTTCGCGGGCCCTCGGCGACGACCGGCTACTATCGCAATCCCGCAGCCACCTGCGACCTGATGCGCGGCGACGGCTGGCTCGATTCCGGCGATCTTGCGTATTGGGCAGAGGGCGATCTCTTCATAACAGGGCGCGCCAAGGACGTCATCATCAAAGCCGGCCGCAACATCTACCCGCATGAGATCGAACTCATTGCGAGCGGCATCGCAGGCGTACGCGCGGGTTGCGTCGTCGCCTTCGGCGCTCCCGACGAGCGCAGCGGAACGGAACGGCTCGTCGTGACGGCGGAAATCCGCAACGCGGCCGATTCGAAGCGCATTGCCGGCGAGATCTCGCGCGCCGTCGACGACGCCATGGGGATGCCTCCCGACGTTATTGAGCTGGTCCCGCCTCAGTCCATACCAAAGACGTCGAGCGGAAAGCTGCGCCGCACTGAGACGCGCCGCCTGTACCTCGAAGGCAAGCTCGGCAAGAAGCAGGCCGCGCCCTGGGTGCAGATGGCAAAACTCGCGATCAGCGGAGCCGCGCCGCGGACCTTGGGTTTCGCCCGAACTAGCGCGCGCGGCGTGGTCGAATTCTTCTACGGCATCTACGCGCTCACCGTTTGCGGTGTGGTGCTCGCACCGCTTTGGGTGATCGTGGCGCTCACGCGCGATCCGGATCGCGCCGCCCGGATCACGCATTCCGCCGCGCGGCTGATTCTCTGGACTGCGGGCGTTCCCGTGCACGTAGAAGGACAGGAGGTTTTCGAAGAACTGCGGCGATCCGGCCCGTGCATCTTCGCGCCGAACCACTCGAGTTACGTCGACAACGTCGTCACCATTGCAACACTGCCGCCAAACGTCCGCTTCGTCGCCAAAGGCGAACTCGCGAAAATGTCAATCTTCGGAACGATCGCACGCCGGAGCGGCCAGTTCATGTTTGACCGCAGCGATCCCGAGGCACGCGTGAGGCAGGCGCAAGAAGTGAAAACGGCGCTCGAGCGCGGCGAATCTATCGCGGTGTATCCGGAAGGCACGTTCACGCCGGTGGCGGGCATCAGGCCGTTTCAGCTCGGCGCGTTCAAGGCGGCCGTGGACGCCCAGCGACCGATTTGTCCCGTCTCCGTCCGCGGCGCGCGCCAAATCCTCCGCGACAAAACGTACCTGCCCAAGCCGGGGCGCATCACGGTCACCTTCGGCCCGCTCATCGCACCGGATCCGAACGCAGGGAACGACTGGCACGAAATCGTTCGCCTGCGCGACGAAGTGCGCGCCATCATCGCCCGCAATTCCGGCGAGCCGCTCTTATAGTGGTTGTGACTCTAGCGACACACGCATACAGTCGCGAGTGCTGTTCGAATCAAACCGCCTTATTCTGACCTCAGAGTAACGAATGATGAACCTAACCATCGTTGCAGCCCTCGCGGGTTTCCTAACCGGATGTGCGCTCGCCAGTGCTACGGCCTTCCTGTTCGTGGTAACTCGGCCATATCGCCGCACCTTGAACCGCTTCGTCATCTTTGCTACCCAGCTCATCTTTGTCGGTCTGGTGGTCATAAGTATCCTGTTGGTCGGTAAAATCTGCTCGTTTCTAGGAATTGGACCGCATAGCGGTGGATCGTCCGCTGTGATGGCTGGTTTTCTGACGGGACTTCTAGCTGGCGAGATCTTGATCTTTCGTGCGGAAATAGAATGGAGAAAGTCTGTCGGCCTGTGGCAGCGAAGTCGCGACAGCTCCAAAATCTCGCCGATTACTGAACACCTTGTTCAATACGTCGCGGTTATTGCCCTGAGCGCCTTCTTCGGGGGCTTCGGGGCCGCGGTTCTCTTGGGGCCACGGTTCACACAGATCCCTCGCGGTCTTGCGCTTTACGCCACGGTGTCATCCCTTCTCGGTTTAGTCTTTATGGGCTACATCCTTCGCAAGGCGCTTCGCCGAAACCGAAGCGACACAATCGAACCGCCTTCGAGGTAGAGTTTCACAGGCCGAGTTGCTCGTAAACGGGAAGTGTGTGTATCATCCGCGCGCCATGAAAATCACACCATTCCTCTTGCTTGCCGTCTTCGCCCCCGCTGCGCTCGCGCAGGCGCCCACTGCGTCGGACGTCAACGCGATCTATCCCTCGGCCTACGCGCTGTATCTCGACATCCACGAGCATCCCGAGCTCTCTTCGCAGGAAACGCAGACAGCGGCGAAAATGGCCGGCCGTCTGCGCGATCTGGGTTATGAGGTGACGGAGCATGTAGGGGGTACCGGCATTGTCGCGCTGATCAGGAACGGCGCAGGCCCCACGATCATGCTGCGCACCGAACTGGACGCGCTTCCCGTGGAAGAGAAAACGGGCCTTCCGTACGCAAGCAAAGTGCACGAGAAGGATCCGGCCGGCCGGGACGTTCCGGTGATGCATGCATGTGGACACGATCTTCACATGGCTGCGCTCTACGGTACGGCAGCGATCATGGCGCACTCGAAGGGTACCTGGCATGGCACGCTGATGCTGATCGGCCAGCCCGCTGAAGAAACCATTACGGGAGCGAAGGCGATGCTTGCTGACGGCTTGCTCACGCGCTTTCCGAAGCCGGACGCGGGCGTGGCTCTGCACGTCGGCAACGCGGAACCTGCCGGAAAAGTCGGCGTCGGCGCCGGTTACCGTCTGGCCAGCGCGGATTCTCTGCGCGTGACCATTTACGGAAAGGGCTCGCACGGGTCGGCGCCGGAAAACTCGATCGATCCCGTCGTCATCGCGGCGAGGACGGTGGTTACGCTCCAGACCATCGTTTCTCGTGAAGTAAAGCCAGGCGAGGCAGCCGTAGTCACCGTCGGCTACATTCGCGCGGGCACGAAGAACAATATCATCCCCGACGAGGCCGAACTTGGCCTCACGGTGCGCACCTACAATCCGGCCGTCCGCAAACGAGTGCTGGCGGCAATCGCCAGAATCGTGAACGCGGAAGCGGAAGCGGCGGGTGTGCAGCGGTTGCCCACGGTCGACCGCTACGAATCCACGGATGCGCTCTACGACGACCCCGTGCTTGCGCGCCGCCTGACGCCCATCCTCGAGTCTGCGATCGGCAAGGACAACGTCGAGACGGGCGGTCCGGTGATGGCGTCCGAGGACTACTCCTACTTCGTCGAAGCCGGGATTCCATCCTTCTTCTATTCGCTCGGCGGCGCCGATCCGCAGAAACTCGCGCAGGCGAAAGCAACGGGAGTGCCGCTCCCGTCGAATCATTCGCCGCTGTTCGCGCCGGACGCCGAACCCGCCCTTCGCACGGCGATCGTTTCGGAGGTCGCCGTCCTTCGCAATTTGCCTAGCGGCTCAGCCGAAGCCCTGCGCAAATCGCTCGCTGACGAAGCCGTCCCGCCGCAGCCCTGATTGACATAGCGCGCAGCGACCTACTGTGACAGGACGAAATTCACCGTGATGTACGTCTCGACTTCTACGGGCGTGCCGCTCAGGAGCGTCGGGCGGTAGCGCCACTGCCAGACCGCCCTCTCCGCAGCTCGCGCGAGAATCGTGCTCCCGCTCAGCACCTCCAGGTTCTTGACGCTTCCGTCGGTTCCTATAATCGCACGCAACTGCACGGCACCCGAGAGGCGCATCGCTCGCGCGATCACCGGGTACTCGGGATCGACCCGGTGGATTAACTGCCCCTCCATAATTCCTTCGCTGATCTTTTGGCGCGTTGGGCGGACAGGCTCGGGGGCGCGAGGCGGCGCGACAGTCGGTCGGTCACCGCCGCCGATTATAAGTGGCCCGCCAAACCCCAGGGGCCCTTGCCCATCCGGGAGTCCTGGTGGGACGTCCGCATCGAGACTCGGAGGCTCGTCAACAACCGTTGGCTTCTGCCCGTGATGTCCAGGAAAGAAGATTTGGTTGGTGTTCGGAACGGGAATCGGGTGCGGTGATCCGTGCATCGGCCGATGGGGCTGCGCGGTGCCGGTGTTTCCTCCGCCGTGGTAGGGAGGCAGTGGCGTGACGACGTATCCGCGCGGAAGAACTCCCGGCGTAACCAGCGGCCACAGGAGCATGGCCACCAAGCAAGCTGCCTCGAGGCAGACGGAGGCCAGCAAGGCCTTTCGGCGCAGCCTGCGCGCGCGGGCAATGGCTTCCTGGTCGTTGTCGATCATGCAGCTGGAAAGGCTTCCTAGATCGCTCATTGGCACACTCCTCCTCATTGGTGTACAAACTGGGGAACCGGGTGGCGGCTTGGCGGGCCGTCCACCTGACTGCGCTATCGGAGGTCGCGATCTCTTACGGTCATAGACACCGTTCCAGACCAGCAGTTCCCGTCGGCCTCTCGGCATGGCCTGAAGAGGGCCGCAAGTCCTTCGAACTGCGGCTATTTATGCTTTGGCGAACAGACGTGCATCGCGGAGCGGCCTTGCTGCGTCTAAGGTTCTGTAGCCTTGAATAGGGGAGCTTCTGAGGTAGCAATCATGAGTCGATCTTCCATTGAGACTGTGGGTGTTCGGTTGACCGGATGGGCCGCGCTCAATCGCGATCCGCTCGACGACCGCGTGGAATTCACTTGTCCACACTGCGGCGCCCGTGGAGCCAAACCCGCGCGGCGGCCGCGGTCCGCATACCACTTCACGGATGGGTTCGTTCAGGACCTCCAGGGTGAGGTGACGTCGTGCCGGGTGTGCAAGCAGTGGCTCCGGCTCTCGCCGGTTGTCTTGCTCCACGACCAGGATGAGAAGCGGCGGTTCGACGCCGTGTTTTCCGCCGGCCTCGTTGTGTCAAAGAACTGACCGGCCAGCGGACGCCGTTGGGACCTAGCGATCGTCGTCCAGCACCAGGTGGTGCGCCTCCATGTCGGCGCGGACGTGATCGAAGGCTTCATCTACCGTATCGGCGAACTGAAGAAGCCGGTACTCGTGCTCGTCGATGGTTCCCGTTCGGACCATGTGCCGCCAGTTGAGCACCTTGTCCCAATACTTCCTGCCGTAGATCAGAATCAAGTGGTGCGAGGAAAGCTTCTCCGTTTGCATCAGTGTGAGCATTTCCCACAGCTCGTCCATCGTTCCGAAACCGCCGGGGAAAACAATCAGAGCCTTCGCCATCTGCGCGAACCAGAGCTTGCGCATGAAGAAGTAGTGAAAGCAGAAATTGAGCTCCGGACTGATGTAGGGATTCGGCCGCTGCTCGTGCGGAAGCTGGATACTCAACCCAATGGACGACCCGCCCGCTTCGGCCGCGCCGCGGTTCGCCGCTTCCATGATTCCGGGGCCTCCGCCTGAGCAGACGACGAACCGTTTCGGGTCGGTTCCAAGCGTCATGGCCCATTCCGTGATTCGCTTCGAGAGTTCGCGCGCTTCCTCGTAGTAACGCGACATGTGGAGTTCGGCACGCGCGGCCCGGATTTTTGCCCGCGACTCGCCGTTGCGCCGGCCGCGCGCGCTACGCTGGGCCTCGTGCAAGTGGCCGAGAGCCCGCTCGCGGGAGTGGATCCGCGCTGAGCCGAACATCACGATCGTGTCGGCCACCTTCTCTTTCCGCAGACGCCCGAGAGGATCGATATATTCAGCGAGGATTCGCAGCGGACGCGCGCCCAGGCTCTCCATGAACTTCGGGTCTTTGTAAGCCAGCTTCGGCATTGGCAAATGCCCGGAACGCCTCATCGTCTCCCCCGCGCACAAAGCAAACCAACATTCTATTACCTTTCGCCCCGCATCGCTTCGAGCGCATCCCGCATGTCTCGCAACGCTTACTGTCTTTCGTCGAAGGACTCCCGGCTGAACCCAGCCCACTGGATGCCGATACAACGGGTCCACGACTGCAGGAATCGTACTAAAGTAAGATCGATGAAGCGGCCAAGACTCATCTCCGTAGCGGTGTGCTCCGCTGTGCTTGCGATCGCCGGTGCGATCGTCGCCGATTCTGCGCGGGCGCAAGGAGCTCCCGCAGGACCACTCTACCCGAAGCCAGGTGTCACGCCCGAGAAGGAACCGCCACCGGCGTTGCAGAAGCATGTGATCCGCACGCGCGTCACCGAGGTGACTGCGCCGGTGACCGTTACGAATCCGCAGACTGGCGAAATGGTGCTGGACCTCACGAAGGAGACCTTTCACGTCTTCGACAATGGCGCCGAGCAGAAGATCGACCACTTCGACCTCGGCGGCGATCCGCTCTCCGTCGTGCTTCTCGCCGAAACGAGCTCCCACGTCGCTGCAATGCTGCCCGCCGTGCGCCAGGCGGGAATCGTGTTTACCGAGACCGTGATGGGCCAGACTGCCGAGGCAGCCGTGCTTTCTTTCGACGACACCGTCGACCTACAGCAGAGTTTCACGACCGACGTTGACGCCGTCCAGCGCGCCATCAACCGCTTGCCTGTCGGAAGTTCCGGGATTCACCTCTACGATGGGATGGCGCGCGGGATTCAGCTCCTCGAGCAGCGGCCGGCGGTGCAGCGGCGAATTCTCGTCGTTGTCGGGGAGGCGCAAGATGACGGCAGCGAAAACAAGCTCGGCGAGGTTTTGCGTCACGCCGAGCTCGCGAACGTGACGATATATTCGATCGGGCTCAGCACGACGGCGGCGGATTTCCGACAGCCGGCAGGACAGTACGTGCCGCCGCAGATCGGTCCGCCGGGAACCTATCCGCTGCCGACACCGAACGGAATGCCGCCGACCCCGGAGCTGGAACAAGCAACGCAGGGCAACATGGATTTGGGAGCGTTGCTCATCTGGCTGGTGAAGACGGGCAAGAACGCCATCGGGTCGAACTCACTCGAGGTAGCGAGCAAGGCGACGGGCGGGCTGCACGTGAACACCATGCACGATCGGTCGATTCAAAAAGCGATGGACGCGATCGGCGGCGAACTGCACGCGCAATATACCCTGGGCTACCGCCCGCCGGGAGACGAGCCCTCCGGCTACCACGAAATCAAAGTGACGGTGGACCGGCCGGGCGTCAAGGTGCGCACGCGTCCCGG
>Ga0335081_10000706_pt1 | contig 55022 bp, 54 predicted proteins | sample Lox_Sample_35_FD_206713 | JGI IMG/M metagenome (GOLD analysis project Ga0335081, IMG submission 206713) | Soil microbial communities from Loxahatchee National Wildlife Refuge, Florida, United States - Lox_Sample_3.5 | ecosystem: Environmental > Terrestrial > Soil > Wetlands | place: USA...
GAATGTCCGGGCGCAGGCGCAGAGTTTGTTTGAGGCGGATAGCGCCAGTTACAACATCTATGAGTTTACACCGGGCGGAGCGCAAAGCACCTTTGCCTCCGGGGTGGGTGTCGCTGGACAACTGGCTTTTAACAACGCGGGCGATCTGTTTGCGGCGGATTCGGGCACCGGCGAAATTTATGAATTCACGCCAAACGGGGCGCAAAGCACCTTTGCCTCCGGGTTGAATCATCCTAATGGACTGGCTCTTAACAGCGCGGGCGATCTGTTTGTGGCGGATTGGGGCAATAACAGCATCTATGAGTTTACGCCAAGCGGATCGCAAAGCACCTTTGCCTCCGGATTGAATAGCCCTCAGTCACTGGCTTTTGACAACGCGGGCAATCTGTTTGAGGCGGATAGCGTCAGCGGCAACATCTATGAATTCACTCCGAGCGGATCGCAAAGCACCTTTGCCTCCGGGGTGAATCCTTATAGACTGGTCTTTAACAGCGCGGGCGATCTGTTTGTGGGTCAGATCTATGCTTCTGGCAGTAGCATCATCAAGATCACGCCGGGCGGAGTGCAAAGCCCCTTTGTCTCCTATTCTCGGTTCAATATTACCTCCATGGTCTTTAACAGCGCGGGCGATCTGTTCACAGCCAATGTGCCGACGCCGGAAAATTATGGGTATAACGGTAGCATCATCAAAATCACGTCGGCCGGAGCGCAAAGCACATTCGCCTTCCCGTTGAATTCTCCCGCAGGACTCGCCTTCCAAGTTCCCGAACCCTCAACTTGTTCATTACTAATTTTAGGCTTCGTTGCGCTCCTCGGCAGTCGGCGAATGCGTCGCCGTTAGTTGGAGCAGGGCAGCGCAGGAAAAACCGAGAGCCCCGCCCGTATGCAACGAGTGGTATCAAGACTCGCCCGCTAATGCGGGACGGACGGGAACGCTCTTGGATTTTTCCCTTCGGCGGTATCCTGTCTGATCCCTGCCTTCATTGAAGATGGGATTTCTAGCGGACGGGGCACCCCTTTTTTCTGAAGATCGAAATTCCTTGGGGGCGGCATCGTCATAGGCAGACTGCGTTCTTGCACCTAATCGCAAAGATAGCAACTGATTGTTCTGCGGCGGGCGGATCGGGCAGCGGAACTGGCAGGGGATACCCACCCCGGAATCAGCAGCGGTTGGCATCGCTTGCAGCCCGGGTTTCCGCAGTTGGAGATGGCGTGGCTGAGAAACGATTTCGCTGTCCCGTCGCCCCGGCGCATTTGTTTCTTATTGGACTTAGCCTGCGCGGCGTATAAGGCGGAGCGGGCAGCTTTAGCGGCGTGCCTTTCAGCCCTCTTGGCGTCTGACCGTGCGGATTTGGATTTCTTACCCATCGTGCTATTGCCTTTCAGGTTCTGGTCATGTGCGTCCAGGCAGCAGACTACGTAAACAACTGGCGGGACGCTATGGGGTGTTGACCCCATGGGGCAGTATTCCGAGGGGACAGTTTTTCGGGGCGGGGTCAGGCGGCGGAATGCGGTGGCGAACCTAAGCGTTATTCGGGCAGGAAAGATACTTAGCGATATACCTTGCTTATCCCAGAATGAGGTTTATGGTCGTCTTGGTCTCAGCGAGCTATCCCACTCCGACCAAATCCTACAACAGTGCGGTACCAAGGCAGCCGAACGCAATCTCAACCATTGCTGACGGGAGGGGCATCAGTGTCGTTTGAAAGCATACGCAAGGAGAAATTCGACCGGTTTCGACCACCCGATCTTGGATTGGAGAGTTTGATGGCGTGGCAGATTGAATGGTTCTCCAACAAGGCGGGAACTACCATCGGCACCCTCGCAGTAGGCAAGGCGAACGAGGGTTGGAATTACGCCGTCTTGGGGCGGGATAAGACGGGCGATTTCCAAGTCTATAAGCTAGGAGGGGACTTGTTTAGTCTTGATGATGCAAGGGCTGAATTTTTGCTTGAAATGGCGGCGGCGGAGAAAAGCGAACAGAAAGTGCGCCGATGGCGTGCAGCATAGACATCAAGATACAGCGACAACGGGATAACCATGTTGGGCGGGTGGGCTCTCTGAGCACCCGGCAAGACTCAAGCAGGAGGAATATTAGTATGAATGTTGTTAGCCCGACCGAAGAACAAATCCGCCAGCGAGCCTACGAGATTTTTCTCCAGCACGGCTGCCAGCCGGGGCGTGACATGGACAACTGGCGGCAAGCCGAATACGAATTGATGCAGTTGCCTGTCCAGAAGATCGCTGAGCTTGAGTCGCCCAAAACCAAGCAGGGTAAACCCAACAAAACGTCACTCGCTAGCCTCGTCCATGGGGCGATTCAATTGGGGGCGGGCAAGGCACTGCCGCATTTCAAGCGATGATTTAGGAGTTACTGTCGCTGGAGGCATTGATGCCAGTCAAACGCGTACCCAGAGAGCTATCAACCGCTCATCCCATTGACGTTGTTGGGCGAGTTTGGGAGCGGATTCTGAGCGGAAACAGGCGATGGAACTGCGGCGGGGGATCAAGGCGGCGGGATGCGGCGGAGATCGGTGGCGTCCTTTAATCGTTGCTTTTGACGTGCAACACCCTAATCTCAGCCTCGTTCTCAAATTGGAGGAACTTAACTAATATGGCAACGAAGCTTTACGTCGGCAACCTATCACCTAATACAACGGAAAACCAAATTCTCGACCTGTTCAAGCAATCGGGCAACGTGGTCAGTTGCCAACTCATCAAGGACAAAGTCACCGGCGTTTCCAAAGGATTTGCCTTCGTGGAAATGGGCTCGGAAGCGGAAGCCGCCAAAGCGATGGCTGATCGCAATGGCAAGGAACTGGATGGGCGGGCACTAAAAGTCAACGAAGCCAAACCCCGTGCAGAACGCCCGATGAAGAAATAGCCATCATTTCACCCTCACGGGGAACGGCGGCGGGAAGGCAGCGGGATGCACGATCAAGCTGCAATCTTTCAGACGGACGCTAACTATTTATCGCAATCGGACTGGTGGCATGTCGGACATCTTCTTCAAGTGTGAGGTATGTGGCAAGCGCCTCGTTGCCGGTGACGCTGGAAGGGGTATGACCGCCAACTGTCCCGACTGCAATGCTCTTATTACGATCCCCGACCTGTTAATTGTCCAAGAATGCCCTCACTGCAAAAAAACCCTAGAGGCTGCTGCTAAACTGAAGGGGGAAGTTGTCCCTTGCCCGTTTTGCCACGGGGAGGTTTGCCTGCCGGGGCAACCTCAGTCGATCGATAAACCGGCGGCAGATCTGCGGCGGGGACTGACTCGGAAATGGGAGCGGATTTGAGCAGGCTCAGGCGGCAGGACTGGGTCGGGCGGCGAATCAACGAAGACGAGACTTGCGGTAGAGACAACTAGCGGCGACGTTACACCGTGTGGAGTGCTGATGAGGAGAAAAGTCATAATTTTCGGACAAGCCGCAGATGTAACGCCAGATGATTACGATGGCAAGAAGTACAGGTTCCCGTTTGCGGTTGTTGAACCAACATTCTCTGGGTCATTTACCAATGAAGCGGCGATTAGTGAGCATTTCATGGTTGTCGAGATCACAGGAGCAGTAAGGGATACATGGAAACTAACCGACGACGAATTGAAGAAGGTGATGTTTGCGTTAGGCGTAGACGGTTTGCTTCCAAAGGTCAAAAATGAAACTTTAGCCGAAGAAGAGACGGTTGGTTTCTATTCAACGTCCGGGCTCAGTAGTAAGAAACCATACGATCCGTCAGAAATCGGCGATCCCGAAGGCACGGCCATCTCAGTCGAGATTGAAAAACCGTCTGTTGGATTCTGAAATCCTTCGTAATATTCCTTCATCCTCTATCGCCGCACGCCTCTGACGGTGGTTACAGAACACCGCTGGACTGGCGGTTTGCAGGTAGCAGGCGTATCCGGGCAACCCTCATTAAGTCCGAGTCCGTTGCTGATCAGGCGGCGAGTCCTGCAGCGTGGACTGGGCAGCGAGCAAGGGGGAAACGAAGGGAGAGTCGAGGCTCGAACTGCACTGCTCTGCGCTAGCAACTTCTACTTGCCCTCGACTCTCCACCACAACCTAAGCCCAATCGCAGGAATAGCAACCGATAGTTTCGTGGTGTGTGAACAACTACCCGATGAAGCGACCACGGGCTTCTGCCTTTGCCATTTGCGCTTCATATACTTTGATTTGGTTTTCCCACCAACTCTTGAAGTTGGTATCCGTCGATTTGGCGAGATAGCGGCGCACCTTGCCGAGCTGTTTGCGGATGTTGCGCTCTTCAGGAGAAATGGGCAGGGTGCCCTTTATTTGTGTCATGTTCTAAACTACGTAAACAACTGGCGGGACGCTATGGGGTGTTGACCCCATGGGGTGAGTGCCGGGGTGGGTGCTCTTGGGGCGCGTGTGGGGGAAAATTGGGGCGGGATTGGGAGCGGAGATGGGCGGCGTTTCCGGCGGCATTGCTCCCGTCGTGCGGGGATGACATTTGCTTCCCAGTCCAGAGGACATCCTACCGAATTGGAATCCGGTATCCGAACAGCAGGAGATCCGACCGGCGGAGGAGAAGGTTCAACCGGTCTTGCGGTCTGCCCGTTTGCGTTTAACAAATGTCAACAACGTCAGCCCTCCGACGAAGGTAAACGCAAGCGTGGACGGCTCGGGGACTATTACGTATTGCACATCATCAATTCCAATGGCGTCGTTCCCAGAATTAAACGTGACGCTATATATTGGTTGGTCTGGGTCTGTGAAGCCTAAAAATTGACATCCTCCGTCGCCCCCCTGGGCAATGGGCACCGTTTGCGGAGGGCCATCATTGAAAGTCACTGTTTCCGAAAAAGTCTCCGGTTGGGCCCCGGTGATGTAGCAACCGAAGGCTTGGATCGGGGTGCTGAATGTGAATGTAGCACTGCCGCCAACCTCGAAGAGAAAGTTAGATCCGGCCGGTGTCGTATTGAAACCGTAAAAGTAGCCTTGATCCTGGTTTTCCATGATCAAGCTGGGCAAGGAAGGTCCACTCACGGTTACTCCCGTTGCGACCGTCAGAGGAGCGGAGAAGTAACCAAATTGGGTGATCGCCTCAAAATTAATCAAGCCGTAGCTGCCGCCACCGGGAAGGGAGACCGCTGCGGAATACCATTGACTTTGGGCATAATTCGAGTTCGGAATCGGACCAGGGTCAACGCCATAGTCCGCTCCGCTATAGACAGTGACGTCGGCATGGGCAGAAGCCGTGATTAGACCAACCGCAACGAGTCCGAGAGAAAGTGCTTGGGTTGCTGTCTTCATTCTTGGCTGCCCCTTTCAGATATTTCCATGCGCGTTTTGGGGATGCAATCGGCAGGCTGGACGCACCTAGAAAGCGTCGTCCTTCAGACACCATCGCCGTTCTATAAACCCGCACCATAACCACTGCCTCGCAACGATTGCCCGATGAACGGGATAAGAACCCCGCTCCTGAGTCGCCGATAAATCCTCGCCTAGCGGGGGCGAGTATAGAGCGGACGGGATCAGAATTTCAAGGCAAAACGGCGCTTTTGCCCCCGTCGGGTGAGTGCTGGGTGTGGAGATGGGGCGAAGGTGGGCAATGGGAATATCGACGCTTTCCGTTGTCGTCGGTCGATAGGCAATGGGGCAACTCAACGAGGGGGCTGGGAGTTTGACCGATACGAAAATCAGGCGACCAGCGGATGTCCAGATGACGTTGGGTTGGTTACTCTGCCTGTCGCTGTACGAAATTTCTGTCAGACAAAACGCAGCGGCAACGTAGAAGCCGGTCAGCGCCTTTCATCAGGATCACCATTCCTGTTGATGCAACGGAGCGCTGCTCCAAGTGCCTTCTCGTTGCCGTTGCGTTTCTTCGTCTACCTTCTCCGCTCAGCGACCGCCGCTGGCAAGCAGGGGGGCGGCGGACCAACTCTCTTTACCATGGTGAAAACCAACCTCGATACACGAATGGGAAACTTCCAACGAGCAGCAACGGCGTAATAAGCAAACAAGCGAATACCGGAGAGAGTGTGTCCGATGCTCGGTCATGCAAGCACGAGAAGAAAGCCGCTACGCTGAGCGGCAGCAAAATAAAAAGGACGCAACTCCAGTAGGCGGCGAGATAGAAGGCGGCGGTTACTATCGACTCTGGAATCCTCGGGATCGTGGAAGCGACGTGATAGTAGGCGAGGCATAAGGCGACAGAAACTCCGTATGGAGAGTAGTAAAGAAGCCTGCTCACTTTGCCGATCTCATTCATCTCCAACAAAGTGGGATCTGTCATGCAGGCCAAGACGCTCTTCGATCAAGTAAGCGATTTGATTCATTTGTAACGCCGTTTCCTCTGAACCGATCAACTTTGCGAGCCCATTAGACATCTGAGGGAACCGCAGGGAAAGCAGAAAAGTCCATCACTCGAAACGGGGTTTTTGCCCCCATCGGGTGAGTGCGGGGGTGAGTGCTCTTGGGGCGAGTGGGAGCGGCGGAATTGGGGCAGGGTTAGCATCCGATGCCTCCGACCACTCAATCTCCTCCTGCTCTCGCCCAATTCTGCTGCCGAGGCTGCCCTTACGCAAGCCAAAGGAATGAGGGGCAGAGGAATGGGAATAATTCCAATCTGCATTGCTAGGCATAGGGGTTATGATTACCATGCAACGCCAAGAAGCATTGACTATGAAACGGACTGCCAGCAGCATCGCCCTGCCAGCAATGCCAGTAACCCGGGCGAGGGATGTGTTGGAAATGGTGGCGTAATTCTGTCCCATCAATCTTCCCGCTTAACCTCATGCTGGGAAATTACGGGGAGTTGCTCGACTCTTCCGTCGTCATAAATCCTGAAAGTCCGATGCTGCAACTCGGACGTCTCGGCTTTGCCAGCAAAGACAGTAAAGCTCACGAGCCAATGAGAAACGGTGGCAGTTTCATCAATTGGGGGTAATGGTATCCCGAGTCTCGGCTCGATCATCGTCCGCATCTTGCCAAGCCATTCAGCATTGCGTTTCAGGTAATCCTGATCGATGCGGACGGCATGACCGGCTGATGCCGCAGACTGGGCTGGCTCATCGAGATGGGATTTAGCCAGCGAGATTGCTTCGTCTTTCGTCATCATCGTGCCGTTTGCGGAAACAGAACGTCCGCCCAGAGCATGCGATAGAGGCGAACAGTGTCCCACAGAACCCATTTATGAATACGTCGAGCCAGTGATATGCCGAACCACTCACCGCCATGAATATTGAGAGCGGCAATGCGACCACAAAAAAGAGAACCGAGAGAACTCCTGCGATGATACGAATACCCGGTCGGGCTTCGGAAGTGGTGCAGAACTTTGCTCTCATCTCATTGCCCCGCCATTCCGATGAACTTCAGGAAGCGACGGCGAAACAAGGAAAGCAAAAGAAAAATACCAGAGCCGACGCATGCCACCAAATACAAGCCAGTCAACCAAATCGAGGCTGACGAATTAGCCCAATCAAGGACAATCGAACCGCCGACCCCGAGCCCAACGCCATAGATCAGCGCATACTTGGGCTCACCCGTCCTGTAACTTAGGAGCAATGGCCATGTTAACAGCAGCCCGAGAAGAAATAGCCCCAGCGACACAGCTATACTCATGACCTTTTGGGTGGCTCCAACTGCAATGATCAGGACGCAACCCGCAAGTAATGGAAGGCCCATCCTGATCATCCTCTGCCCAAATCTTCTATGTCTGTCCGCATTCATCATGAAGCCTAAACGCCCTTGCGGGATGACCGACCCGGTTCCCAACCCTACTCCCGCCCCAACCCGCCGAGCAAGCCCGAACGGGGAGCGCAGTGGGCACCCGGTTGGCAGGGAGGGCTCCGGCAAAATGACATTGGGGGTCAAAGTTGTTACAATTGGAGCATTGAAAGCGAACGTAAAATCCCCCCAGCGTTGATGTCAGCGAGCTACGGCAGGCGGCGCAGGCGGCGGGAGCCGAGGAAGGCGAGGATACCCAGCGCCAGCAGACTCCCCGTCGCCGGCTCGGGAACCTGGATCGTGATAAATGTGGGTTGGCCCAAGCCCGAGGCGAACACGGAGCCGTTTCCGTTCAAATCGAATTTCTCAAGCGTATTATCGCCGTAATTCGCCACGTAGAGATAGCCGCTGCTGTCAAACGCAAGGCCAACGGGTTGGTTCAAGCCCGAGCTGGCGAAGACGGCGCCGTTTCCGTTCGAGTCGAATTTCATAATCGTGTTGCCGGCTTCGTTCGCCACGTAAAGATGGCCGCTGCTGTCAAAGGCCAGGCCGTAAGGATTGTCCAGGCCCGAATTGGCGAAGACCGAGCGGTTTCCGTTGGGATCAAATCGTTCAACTGTGTTGTTTGTCCAGTTTGCCACGTAGAGATATCCACTGCCGTCAAAGGCCAAGCCGGTGGGCCAGGACAAGCCGGTGGCGAAGACCGACCCGTTTCCACTCGGGTCGAATCTCTCAATCGTGTCGTCGCCGGGATTTGCGGCATAAAGATAGCCGCTGCCGTCGAACGCCAACCCGGTCGGGTACTTCAAGCCCGAGTTGGCGAAGACGGAGCCGTTTCCGTTCGGGTCGAATCTCGTAATCGTGTTGCCGTAGCCGTAACAATTCGCCACGTAGAGATTGCCGCTGCCGTCGAAGGCCAAACCATAAGGGCCATCTAGGCCGGAGTTGGCAAAGACCGACCCGTTTCCGTTCGAATCAAACTTCATAATCGTGTCGGCGTCCGCATTCGACACGTAAATGTAGTCGGCGTGCGCTCTGTCATGGGTGAACAAGAAGCATGCGATGCCAACCAGCCCGAGAGCGGATGCTCTAATGAATGCCTTCATGTCGGTCTCCCCTTTCCGATGTTTCCGACTGCTATTGTTGGGGTAGAAGCGGCGGGCAAGACGCAGCTACAAGAGACCATCCATCGGATCTTACTCGCCATTGTCTCCGCCCACACCATTGCCGACTCGCTTTGGAGCGGATCCGGCTCACGACGGGGGCCAACTCAAACCCTTGCGTAGAGCCTTACATCCTCACCTAGTGGTGAATGATATCAGGAGAACTTCCCGAAATTCAAGTGAAAACCATCACTGGCTGGGAACCGGTGGGTACATCGTGACCCCCTGTGGTGAAGTTAAAGGCGTTGAGCGCAGGGAGGTTACTAAAGCCGCCGGGGCACCTTCGGAGATGCTCCCGCAGCGGCGGGTCGGCTGGGTTCAGCAGATCTCACGTGGCAAGGTCGATCTTGCCGAACGATCCGCTTGATGGCAACACGCTGTTGTTCCGTGTCCTAGAGGCGAGGCTACCCGAAGTCATTGCGACGTGAGCGAGCAGGTTTGGTTCTGTCTGGCTTCTTTGACGGGGAGGTCACTTCGATGTTGACCAGTTGCTCCAGCGTCAGCAATGTCAAATCGTTGCTGGTCACGGAAGAGCGGTTCACGCCATTCGTCGCAGCGGGATTGCTTCTGTCTGGCTTCGTTGATGGGGAAGCCACTTGGATGTTGACCAGTTGCTCGAGCGTCAAGAGGGTCAAATCGTTGCTGATCATCGAAGAGTGGTTTGCGCCATTCGTCATGGCCGCAACCATTCCTGGCGCAAACCACAAGCTCGCGATCACGGCCCCAGTTGTCATCTGAAGCAGCTTTGCCGTGGCTAACAAACGAGCTCGTAGCCAGCCAGAATTGCTCTTAACGGATGTACTCGTTACTCCATCTCTTTCAACGGTTCGAGGCAGTCCTCTACAAGACTTGGGCAGCAAATGCATGGTTTAACCGGCCTCGCAGCGATGAAGTCCATCCTGCTTCAGGTACAAATACCAGCGGGACGCCGCTGAGAAGTCGTTTATCATCAGGCCCATTCGTTATTGTCCTGCCCCTGCCGTGGATGAACGGCTGGGCCTATGTAGCAGGTTCTGAGCTAGAGCCGAAGAAGACAACGGCTTTCTTGTAGGAGAACCCGATAAGCTTCGGTGGTGGGGGCAACTCAGGGTTTTGGACAGACTTCAGGTGTGATCCCAATTCGCATCAAGCAGAGTTCAGTAGCGGTCCAGAGTGCTGCGTCGCCTTTCTTACAGAGCGTTGTCCCCCGTTGAGAGACGAAGCGGGGCAGCAGTTTAGTGGATTGCCCTGGTTGCTGTGTCCAGCCGCCCGGCCCGCGGCTTCGGTCGAGTGGTTTTGGGGCGATGGTTTGCCTATCCCCAAATGAGGCTTATATTCAAAGTGGTCGCAGAGAGTTACGTCCTTCCGACCGAAACTGACAGCGTGACGTTTCGCGGGACAGTCCACCAAACGTCGACTGCCGTTGCTGGAGCGAGAAACAATGGCAATCAGCAACATAAGCAGAGACGAGTTCAACCGGATCTTCACATTCGACAGCGAGTTGGCTCCGTACATTGGTGAAGAGGTGGAATGGTATGCGGATGAGGCCAAGAATGTAATCGGCGTCATTGCCAAAGGCGTCTCGGGTTCCTGTTGGAGCTACGCGATTCTGAGGCGTAACGGAGCCGGCGACTTCGTAGCCGCTGCTCTGGGCAGAGACTTCTTCGTGGATCTCCAGATCGCCCGGGCCGCGTGTCTGCGGCAGATGGCGGCATCGTACGGCGGTGAAGAGAGAGTTGTGGCACCGAGTAAGGCTGATGGTCGGCGGGATGTGGACGGCCGGATTAAATGGCGAGGACCAAGCAGAAGACGGTGGCGACAACGACGCGGGAAGAAGCGGTAGAGCCGCCGCCTGAGCCGGGGTGCGCCGGGTTCGCACCGTCGGGACAGTCCTCCGGCCTCGAAGGGGGCGACGTTAACGGTCTATGTAGTGCCTAGGGCTCGATGCGAACTATCTGCGGATCGTGGTCGCTGGTCTGGTGGGCGAACTCGGCGTTGATGTGGACTATGTCGTAGTCGGCGTGGCGGATCGCTGGGTCGACCAGAATGTGATCGAGGAGTTGAGAATTGCCGTCGTAGACGTAGGAATACCGTTCGTCGGCGGGCAGGGTATCGATCAGGTCTCGCAGCACGCCATCGGCCGTGAGGGCTTGCACCGCTCGGGAGAACTGGTAGTCGTTGAGATCACCGAGCGCCACTATGTCAGCGTGCCCGTCGGCCGCTAACAGCTTCTTTACGAAGTTGTTCTCGACCCGCGCCTGCTGAAGCCGCTGGATCTCGCTGGAGCGGGTGGGGGGCTGAAAGCGGCTATCCAAGCCTTGGTCGCCAAGTTTGGCGACAAAGTGGTTGGCGATCACGAAGACCGTCCGGCCGTGGAACGAGAACTGGCCGACCAGTGGTTTGCGGCTGGCTTTCCAAGCCGGATCCTGCGGGGCGATGCGGCCTGGCGACTCGGTCAGCCGCACCTTGCCGTCCACCGTGGCCAAGGCGACGGGTGTCGTCGCGTCGCCGCCAGGGATGTCGGTGAAAGAAACCCGGGCTGGATTGAAGAGCAAGACCTGGCGGATGTTGCCGCCGGGCTGACCGCCGTCGGCATCGTTCTGCGGAGCGATCGAGCGCCAGTCATACACCGGGCCGCCTGCGACCTTGATGGCATCGATAAATTTCTGGACCGTCTTGTCTGCGGCCACGACCCCGTCATCCGTGGCACCGTTGTTGTCTTGGATTTCCTCCAGCGCGATGATATCGGGCGCGGCGAGGTTCTCGACGATTCCCGCGGCCAGCCGGGCGAACTTGGTGTCGCTATCTTCCGGCGCGAGGTTCTCGACGTTATACGTGGCCAGGGCGAGTTCATCATCCCGTTGTTTGCGGGTGGTCTGCGGCGTGGTCCCGCCGGATTTGAGGGTGCCCAGGGCGGTTGCCTCAATGGTGTAGCCGCCGAATTGGTTGTAGTCCAACGGGCCGACGGTGGCGCCGACCAGTTCGTCGCCGGTATTGGCTTGGGGGAATGGCCGCGTGGCGCCTGAGATGAGCGACTGCACCTCTATGCGGCCGGAGTTGGGGTTGTCGTAGCCCGTGTAGATGGTGCCGCCGCGTGGCGTCGGGTTTTGTGAGGGTTTGGCCGTGACCCACAGTTCGTGATACTTGGTGGTCGGGCTGACCACCCGCGCGTCGTCGATCTCGACCCTCATGCCCTCCAGCGACTCGTAGAGGTCGAGGGCGTACTTTTTCGGTTCCAGCGGCAGAGACTCGATGTTCCCGCCGGCGCTGGCGGGTCCGGTGGGCGCGTAGGCTTGGGGGATGTCACGGTCGCGCAACACGACGGGAGACGGCAACGTGTTGCCGGACGAAAGCACGGTGACCCTCGGCTTGGTAATTCTGGTGACAGACTGCACGCCGGATTGGGAGCCACCCGGGTAGTACTCGGTGACTTGGCCGGCCACGGTCACGCTGTCGCCAACCGCGACCTTGGGCGCAGATTCCGTGTAGACGAAGATGCCTTCACTGGTGGACGGGTCGCTGTCGGGCTGCGGGTCTTGGAGCCAGAATCCCTTGGACGAACCTTGGCTGCGTACCCCGGTGACGATGCCAGGCACGCCACTGACGGTCTGGCCATTCAGCGGGGAGATCCGGCTGTGGCCTTGGATGTCGTGGATGCGGACCGGAGTGGCCGGGGCCTGCTGGGGCAAGGCTGGACGCCCGATGCCCATCGCGACGGCGCATAGGGCGCCGACCAAGGCACGTCTGGGGAATGAGCAACTAGTATGAGCCGTCATAAGAGTACTCCCATGGCCGACGGAAGATTCACAACGGGCAAAGCCACTTTTCCACGGGTACTGTTCGGCGCCCCGGCGGCAGGGGGCCGAAGCGAAGGGAATGAGGACGGTAAGGAATCGTTTCTCAAGGGTACGCGGACGTGCCCATCTACGCCGGCTGAAAGCACTTTCATGGTAAACATGGTGTCAGCCGTCGCCCGGTGAAGTCAAGAACGAAGGCGATTCGGCAAATTTGTGGGGCGACAAGTGTTTTGCAACGCTTTGAATCGGGCGGCAAGACTGGCGGTAGTAACTGCTGAGGCAGAGCACCCTGTTGTTGTGCTTACGACGAGATGGTGGCCGTCAAATCGGTGAGGTTTTATCCCCCCGCCTTGCTCCCAACTAACTCGTAACCCATTGGCTCATTCTTTCCGTCCCAACCCACCGAGAGCAAGGCGGGAGGTTGTTTGGTGAAATACTCACGGCTTGCCGTAACGAGTCAAATACGCTTCCGTTAAGATTCGGTGAAGTGGCACCCCATGGAGGTGGGAAGAAACGGCCGAAGTGCCGCTCGTTACTGCTGCGCGCCAAACCCAAGCAGGTCTCGGCACTTCTTCAGGAGAGTCGGCTTGGTTCGCTTGAATGATACCTTTTGAAGTCGCTCAGCTTTCGCTTGATCGCCAGCCCAAAGCGCGCGGGTTATGCCGTCGTCTCTGATGAAACGTGAGCCCAGTCCTTCATGGCACATTCGTTCGGCGAGATCAGCCCTCAACCAGTTCATCTCCTTGTCGTCCTTCACTGCTTGTGGCAGGGCAGTCGGGATTGCGGTCGATGAAAGGCTCCCTTCGAAGACGGAATCCTTTCCGGCGATGATGCCGTAGAAGGACTTTAGGATGGACAATGGTCCTCCTGCGCGAAGTTGCGCGATGATTTTTTCCAGTTCACGCCTGGGGAGTTCCCTGCCGTTGGAGTCAAACAAGATCAGCATGCGCTCCAAGATTTTAATGTATTCTTCCGCGGTTCTTGAGGTTCCCAAAGGCTCGTCCATGCCACGGCAGATAGTACCAAGAGCACGCAGTACGGCCATGCAAAAGGCTGTTGCACTTTGGGGCGTCACTGCTATAGTGCTTGTGAAAGTTTTCTCAAAGTTGGGTCGCGTAGGGTCTGAGTAACGAAGAGGCGCAACAGCGTGGCGTACTTTATCACAGACACTTGCATCGGCTGCACCGTTTGCGAGCTGAAATGTCCCGTGGACACCATCAGCGGCAAGCCGAAGGGGTTGTATGTCATTCACCCCGAAGGCTGCATCGACTGCGGGGTGTGCGCGATTTACTGCCCCGTCTCGTGCATCCAGGACCAGTACGGCAACCTCGTCACGCGCATCAAGCCGAGCCAGATCCCCAAGGCAAAGGTCATCGTCGACGATTGCACCGGCTGTGAGTTCTGCGTCGATATTTGCCCGTTCGACTGCATCTACATGAAGGACGACCCGACGCACACGGGCGCGGGGCATTACAAGGTGGCCGAGGTGATCCCGGGGGAATGCGTGGCCTGCCGGCTGTGCGAGATCGTGTGCGACAAGGATGCGATCATCGTCCCGAACGCGCCGACCCATCGGGCGGCGATGTTACCGCACCAGTTGGAAAAACATTGAGGAATGGAGTGATGGAGTGGCGGAGTGATGAGGTGATGGGAACGACAGAGTCTGCGAATGGCCGCACGCCAATACTCCAATTCACCAGCGCCCCAAGTTCGGCCTGTTCTTTGCCATGAGTGACGAGGCTCTGCAACCGGCGGAGGAGAAGTCGCGGTTCGCCACCTTGGCGGTGCAGTTGGTGGTGGTCCCGCTGGCGGTGGTGCTGTTTTGTGTGGCGTTGGCCGGGCTGTTCGTGTGGCTTACTTCCGAGCGCAAGGGGTTCGACGATTATTTGAACGCGCTACGCGCCAACTCGGGGGAGCGGCGCTCGCAACAAGCACAGTATTTGTTGAATTACATCCAGAACGCGAAGCGCTGGCAGGGGATTTTCGACGTCACGGCGCAGATCAGCGCGGACCGCGACCAGTTTCTGGCGAACCACCCGCATGCCGTCGCCGACATCGTTCAGGTGTTCGAGGAGTCGAAGGGACAGGACCCGAAAACCCGCCGGTATCTCGCGTTGGTGTTGGGTTTGTTGGGAGGGCACGACGCGGCGGACGCGTTGCGCGGGGGACTCGACGACGCTGACGCCGAGACGGTGAAGAATTGCCTGTGGGCGCTGGGCCGCATCGGCGATGAACACTCGGTGGCGCGGGTGATCGAGTTGACGCTCAGCGACGAGTCGTCCGTGCGCTTGATGGCGGTGTACGTGCTGGGTTCGCTGAACAGTCCGCAGGCGCGCGCCGTGTTGGAGGCGTCGCTCAACGACCCCAACGAGTTGGTCAAATGGAACGCGGCGTTCGGATTGGCGAAGAACAGCAATCCGGCCGCGTGGGACGTGTTGGTGAGGCTGCTTGACAAAGATTATGTTGACCGTGTTACTGAATTGATGCAGCAGGAGGATCGCCCGCTGGCTGAGAACATTTCGCGGTACCGGGCGGCGGCCGTCGTGTGGCTGGTGAAGCTGGATCGAGCTAGGGCCACGCCGCTGTTGGAAAAAATGAGCAACAGCGAACCGGATTTGCAGGTTCGTAATGCCGCAATTCAACAACTCAACAATTTGAAACCCAGGTAGCCATGGCACAACTGACGTTTGTGGGAGCCGACAAGCCGCAGCAGGGGGAAGCGTTGAGTCCCCGCGAAGAAGCGGTCCGTCGGCTGAAGGCGAAGGGGATCCTGGATCCCGAAGGCAAGCCCATGCCGCGCCGGCAGTTTATGGTGCGGCTTCTTGTGGGATGGGTGACGTTTGCCGCGGCAGTGGGCGGCGGTCTGGCGGCGCTATTCGCGTTCATGGTGCCGCGCGTCGATTTCACGAAGATCGATGTGTTCAAGGTCGGGCCCCCATCCAATTTCCCGCCGAACACCGTGGATGAATCGTTTAAGGCGGCCCACCGCGTTTGGGTCGTGAACCACGAGCATCGCATCTTTGCCATTCAGTCCGTGTGCACCCACCTCGGCTGCACGCCGAACTGGATGGAGGGCGAACGCAAGTTCAAATGCCCGTGCCACGGAAGCGGGTACACGATCGACGGGATCAATTTTGAAGGCCCGGCTCCTTTCCCGATGCGGCGTTACGAGGTTACGCTGGCCGACGACGGGCAAATCGTCGTGAATGAGGGGCGGTTGTTTTATTGGGAAAAGGGTGAGTTCGACGACCCGCGCGCGTTCATCGCCGTGTGACGATGTGAGGAAGGCGACATGATTGGCAAACTCAAAAACGCAGTTCTGGATTCACAGGTCAAGAAATCCATCTTTCGCGTCGGTATTCCCAACACCGACCGCAAGCGCGTGCTCATCGTCCTCGGCAACGTGTTTCTGCACCTGCACCCGACCAAGGTGCGCACCAGCGGCGTGAAACTGCGCTACACGTGGTGCGCCGGCGGCCTGAGCTTCTTTCTGTTTCTGGTGCTGACGTTGACTGGCGTGCTGCTGATGTTTTACTACCGGCCGACGGTCGAGGGCGCGTACGTGGACATGCTCGATCTCCGGTCACAGGTGCCGTTCGGCATTATGCGGGAGCTGCATCGGTGGAGCGCGCACGCCATGGTGATCATGGTCATGGTGCACATGTTTCGCGTGTTTATGACCGGCAGCTACAAGCCGCCCCGTGAGTTCAACTGGGCGATCGGGGTGATTCTGCTGGTGCTGACGTTCCTCCTGTCGTTTACCGGTTACCTGCTCCCGTGGGATCAACTCGCGATCTGGGCGATTACGGTCGGGTCCAACATGGCAAAGGCTACGCCGCTGGTCGGCGCCGGCGGGCCGTTCGCCGACTTCCTCCAGATCGGGGGCGTGCCCTTGATTCATCCGGGCGACGATGCCCGGTTCATGTTGATCGGGGCCAAAGAGATTGGTGGCACGACCTTGTTGCGGTTTTACGTGTTGCACTGCATCGGCATTCCCCTGATCGCCGCGGTGCTGATGGCTGTGCATTTCTGGCGGATCCGCAAGGACGGCGGGATCTCCGGCCCGCTGTAATGGGGTTGAAGAGTTAATGAGTTAAAGCGTACCGAGCGAATGAAACCCGGCGGATCTTACACATCAACGCGGCAACCCTTCGGCCCTTCACCAACCGCTCACGATGGAACAGGCAGCCGCAAATCCTAGCGCGTGGTTTGAGGCGTTCAAGACAGCGGCCAATTTTCTGGCCACGCCGTGGCTGAGCTTTTCGCTCGCCGTCGGCGGGTTGCTGCTTCTGCTGCGGTTCCGCCGGTGCGTTTTCAATTGGTGGATCGGCTTCGCGTTGTTGGCGGTGGAAGGCGCGGTGGTGGTCATCGGCATGCGGGATCCGAACTTCGCGCTCATCGTGGGCAAACCCGACAACGTGCCGATCACCGCGATGTTGTTCGTGTCGACGTTCGTGCTGTGGTTGGCGCTGGTGCAAGGTGTGAACAACGACCGGCGCGCGCAGCAGAAGCTGCCCCCGGAGGAGAAGGAGGCGTCCAATCAGAAAACCTGGGTCTGGCCCGATCTGCTGTACATCGAATTCATCGCCTTGATCATCTGCTCCGTGGTGCTGATCCTGTGGGCCATTTACCTGCGCGCGCCGCTGGAACAGCCCGCCAACCCGGCGGCCACGCCGAATCCGTCGAAGGCGCCGTGGTACTTCCTCGGGTTGCAGGAAATGCTGGTCTACTACGACCCGTGGTACGCCGGCGTCGTCTTGCCGACGATCATCATCGTCGGGTTGTGCGCGATTCCCTACATCGACGTCAATCCCAAGGGCAACGGGTACTTTACGTTCGCCGAACGGAAGTGGGCCATCACGATCTTTTTGTTCGGGTATCTCGCACTCTGGGTGTTCATGATCATGACCGGCACGTTCCTGCGCGGCCCCGGCTGGAATTTTTTCGGACCGTTCGAGTACTGGGACCCGCACAAGGTCGTTGCGCTCAACAACGTCAACCTGTCCGACTACGTGTGGATTGTCTGGCTCAAGAAGGGCCTGCCCGAGGTGAAGAACGTGGTGCCGCAGCTGATTCCGCCCGACCCGGCGTCGATCCACGCGTTCCTCACGGAGGTCGGTCACGCCTGCAAGCGCGAGTTTGCCGGTATCCTGTTCCTCGCCTTCTACTTCCTCGCCATGCCCGGGATTCTCGCGAAGACGGTCTTGAGAAGATTCTACAAACAAATGGATTTTGGACGATACAGCGTGATGGTGCTGTTGTTGCTGACGATGTTCACCCTGCCGCTGAAAATGGTGTTGCGCTGGACGATCAACCTCAAGTACTTCGTGGACACGCCGTGGATCAAGTTCTAACCGCAAATCCGAAGTTTGAAATCCGAAGCACGAAACAAATTCGAATGACCGAAAGCAGAAAACAGATTGACGGTGAATTCTTCGGCAATTCGAGCTTCGGATTTCCTTCGGATTTCGGATTTCGGATTTCGGATTTTCGTCTCTCATGAGAAACCAACCCGAGACCGTCCACGAGTACAACATTCCCCGGCTGAACTGGTGGTTTCTCATCAGCAGCGCGTTCTTCGTGGGCTGCCTGGTTCTCATGGTCTGGGTGGATTACTCGGGCGGACGGATCGAGTGGCTGGGATTGCGGGGCGACCGCCAGTGGAAAAACTACCAGCGCGAATTCTACGGGATCGAGAAGAAACGCCTCGCGTTCGATGCGCAGGCCGCGGAAGTCAGGGCGAAGGAGGCGGGCCTGACCAGGATGCAGGGCGATTTGAAAAAGACGCGCGCGGAACTGGCGGGCAAGAAGGGCGAGGAAACGGCGTTGCAAGGTGACGTGCACCGGCTGCAGGTCGAGGACGACTTCATCACGCGACGGTTCACGATGGAAAAGGCCACGCGCGACCAATACCGGTCGTTTTACGAGGCCGCGCTCGAACGCAACAACCTGAATCAGGGCGCCCCCGAGGTCCAGGAGTGGAAGGCGAAAGCCGAGGCGCAGAACCAGGCCGTGGCACAACTCGATCTCCGCAAACAAGACGCCGACGGCAAGCTCCAGATCGCTAAAGCCAACCTGACCGATATCATCGGCCACGAAGAGGACTTGCAGCGCAGCATCAAGCGCCTCGAGGACAACGTCGATCTCCTGACGAAACGGTTGAAACAACTGCGCAGCCCGCTCGTTCAGGACGTGGTGAATGCGCCGGTCATCGAGTTCGCCGCGTCCACGTACAAGGTCGAGCAGATCGTCGCGGAAGACCACCATGTGGACGTGAACTTCACCACGGTGCCGCGCGTGGATCGCTGCACGACCTGCCACATGACGATCGACCGCAAGGACCCGGCACCGGACGAACTTGCCTTTCGCGCGCAGCACAAGATCGGGACCATCGAGTGGTCGAAGCTGCCGGAGCCGCTGCGCAATCACCCGAACCTCGACCTGTTCGTGAGCGACACCTCGCCGCACCCGATGAGCAAATATGGGTGCACCGTCTGCCATTGGGGGTGGGACCGGGAAACGACGTTTTCACGCGCCGGGCACACGCCGGACACCGAAGAGAAACAATCGTACACGTACGATTCGTCGAAGCAATTATGGGTGAGGGTTGAGAAGAACGAGGACGACGAAGGCGAAGGGGCCAAGCCGCAGACGGTCGCGTTCTCGAAGGGCGTGGTCGAGATGACGCAGCGCGAAGCGTGGGAGAAAAACTATCATTGGGAGAAACAGGAATTCCTCCCCCAACCAATGCGCGCGGCGAAATACGTGCAGGCGAGTTGCCTGAAGTGTCACTACGACCAGACGAACCTCAAAGGCGGCGAGCAACTCGACCACGGACGGCGCCTGGTCGAACAACTCGGCTGCTGGTCCTGCCACAAAATGAAACAGTTGGAGACGTACACCAAGCACCACGTCGCGCCGGGCGAAGACTTCAACGGCATCTGCAAGTTTTACGACGTGAATCCCGACGACGTGCGCCGTCTCAACGGGTTCCCGCAAGACGTCTCGTTGACGGTCGGCCAGGACGTGAACATCCCGATCCGCACGTTGCGCAAGCCCGGCCCCAGTCTCTACAAGGTCGCCAGCAAAGACAGCAAAGAATGGGTCCGCAAGTGGCTGGCCAACCCCGTGGCGTTCAAGCCCAACACGTATATGCCGCGGTTCTGGGGTCTCTCGAACAACCAGGATACGCCCGACCGCAACGCCGTCGAGATCAAGGCCATCACCGAGTTTCTTTTCGCCGTCAGCGATCAGCCGGACTATCCCGCGCCACCCGTCCCGGGCGACGCCGCGAACGGCAAGAAACTTGTTGGCCAGATCGGGTGCATGGCCTGTCACGTGGTTGATGAGAGGCTGGTGACCATCAAGCCGCCCGCGCCGGTGCGTCAGTACATGGACGACTGGCAGTACCGGCGCCTGCGTTCCCAAGGGCCGCAACTGGCCGGCACCGGCAGCAAGACGACCGTCAACTGGCTCTACGCTTGGCTGAAGAATCCGAAGCAGTATTATCCCAATACCAAGATGCCCAACTTGCGCCTGAGCAACCAGGAAGCGGCGGACATTGCGGCGTATCTGGCCAGCCTGCGGAACAACAAGACCGACGACGAATCGCTGCCGGCGACCAAGCCGGACGTGTTGGACAACGTGACCACTGAGTACCTGCAGATCACCATGACGCACGATCAAGCGATCCAAAAGATCAACGATCTCAACGACCTGATCGAGATGTACTTCGTCGACCAGGACACGATGGAGTACTACCAGGATCCGGCGCGGATGGCGCGTGAGGAAGCGCAGGTCAAAGCGTTGCAGAAGGAGTACGAGGACACATTCGACGACGCCGTGGATCGCCGGGCCAAGAAGCTCGCCGCGGAACTCGAGCAGGTGAAGGCCCGGATGCAGGCGGCGAAAGAAAGGGTCGCTGCGCTCGGCGCGGTCGAAAAGAAAAACATCTTTTTGGGCGGCAAACTCATCGCGCGTTACGGCTGTTTTGCCTGCCACGAAATTCACGGGTTCGAGACCGCCAAGCCCATCGGGACCGAGCTGAGCGAGTGGGGCAGCAAACCGGTCGACAAGCTGGACTTCGGCCTGGTGGAGATCGAAAAGGACCGGATTGCGTGGCTGAAGCAGAAGCTTCACGCCCCCCGGTCGTTCGATACCGGACGCATCGGAGTGACCCGATCGCCGCAAGAACTGCTCAAGATGGGCAAGTTCAATCTGACGGACGAGCAGATCGACCAGATCGTAACCGTCGTGACCGGGATGACCGACGAGAAGCTCACGCCGAACGAGGCGCGCCAATTGACGCCTGCCGAGTTCGAGATCGAGCGCGGCCGGTGGACGGTGAAAGAGTTGAACTGCATCGGCTGTCACATCGTCGAGGCCCAGGGCGGGGCGATTCGCGCGACCGGCATTCCCACGGGCATGGAGCCGCCGATGCTCAGCGGGACGCCGACGCAGTTGCATCAAGGCCAGCGGACGCAGCCGGATTGGCTGTTCCATTTCATCAAGTCTCCGCAGACCGGCGAGATTCGCCCGTGGTTGCACGTGCGCATGCCGACGTTTGGGTTGACCGACGGCGAGGCCGATACGCTGGTGAAATACTTCGCGCTCCAGGGGCAGGCGCAATTCCCTTACCAATCGCCGCGAATCGACACGTCGGCCGAACATTTGGCTGCGGGCAGACAGTTGTTCGAGCAATTGAAGTGCGCGCTGTGTCATATTGTACAGGGCAAGGCGCTGGGTAAACCGCTGGCGGAGATTCCGGAAGAAGATCTGCCGCGGCTGGCCCCGAATCTGTCGCTCGCTCACGACCGTTTGCAGCGCGACTGGCTGGTGAACAAATGGCTGCCCGCCCCGTTGGATCAGATGCCGGGGACGCGGATGCCGCAATTTGAGTACGGGACCACCATTGCCCCGAACGTACTGGGTGGCGATGGCCGCAAACAGATCGAAGCACTGGTGGATTACGTGCTGATGCTGGGCGCACCCGAGCCGACGGCTCCTGCTGCCGCCGCGCCGGCGAAGCGGGCGCCGTAACCTGAATTCCCCGGGGCCACGGCGCATTTGAAATCATGGGAAAGGGAGTTAGTTTTGCCTTGAAAAAGGTTGGTTCCGAGAGAAAACTGGTTGGTGGTCGGCCGGAGGAGAACGAATGAAATCATCGAAAATGTTGGTGGCAGTCATGGTGGTGTTTGCAGCGACAATGGTCTCGCAGGCGGCGGATACGGCGTCCGTTTCCGGCAAGGTGGACTTCGAGGGCGCGGCTCCGAAGCGGAAGAAGATCAGGACCGACGCGGATCCCAAGTGTGCGGAGATGCACGCGGATGACCCGCTGCTGAGCGAAGAGGTGGTGGTCAACCCCAACGGCACGCTGCGCAATGTGTTCGTCTACGTCAAGAGCGGGCTGGATGGCAGAACGTACGAGCCGCCGAAAACCCCGGTCGAGGTGGATCAGAAGGGCTGTCATTATATTCCGCACGTGTTCGGGATGATGGCCAAGCAGCCACTGAAGATCGTCAACGACGATGACACGCTGCATAACATTCACGCCATGCCTACGCTGAGCAAGGAATTCAACGTGGGCCAGCCGAACAAGGGCATGGAGACCCTGCGCACGTTTGCCGCGCCGGAGGTCATGGTGCACTTGAAGTGCGACGTCCATCCGTGGATGTCGGCGTACGTCGGGGTGATGAGCAACCCCTTTTACAGCGTGACCGGGGACGACGGCACCTATTCGTTAAAGGGACTGCCAGCGGGCACTTATGAAATCGTCGCGTGGCACGAGAAATACGGGGAGCAGACCGAAAAAGTGAAGGTCGGCGACGGCGAGGCCAAGACGGTTGACTTCAAGTTCAGCGCCAAGTCCGAGTAACGGGCCGGGCGCTGAGAAAACTGTTGGGCAAGGGTTCTGGTCGGGAAGCAGCAGAACCCGTGGGTGGTTTTTCTGGAAGGAATCACGGTCAAAGATGGACACGCATCATCACGCAGAGCGCCACGACGAATTGCCGTTTTGGCGCCGGTATATCTTTTCCACCGACCACAAGGTTATTGGCATCCAGTACGGCTTGACCGCGCTGACGTTTCTGTTCTTCGGCTTCTGCCTGATCATGCTCATGCGCTGGCAACTGGCCTACCCCGGCAAAGCGTTGCCGATCGGTTTTCTAACGAGGTGGCTGGGCGACGCCCGCATGCCCGGCGGCGTCATGGCCCCCGAGTTTTACAATCAACTCGGAGCGATGCACGGCACGATCATGATCTTTCTCGGGGTTGTCCCGCTGGCGGTGGGCGCGTTCGGCAACTACCTCGTGCCGCTGCAAATCGGCGCGCAGGACATGGCGTTCCCGAAACTCAACATGTCGAGCTACTGGGTGTACTTCGTGGGCGGCGTCGTCATGTTGTGCAGCTTTTTCGTGCCGGGCGGCTCGGCGCAGTCGGGCTGGACGTCGTACCCGCCGCTGGCCGTGGTGAATCCGACCGTCAGCCACAGTCTGTTTACCGGGCAAGCGCTGTGGCTGACCGGCATGGTGTTCCTGATCACGTCGTCGTTGCTGGGCTCGATCAATACGATCACCACGATCGTCCAGTTGCGCGCGAAAGGGCTGACCTGGATGCGGCTCCCGTTCTTCGTCTGGGCACAGTTGGTTACGGCGTTCCTGCTGTTGCTGGCGTTTCCGCCGTTGGAGGCGGCGGGGATCATGCAGTTGATGGACCGCCTGGCCAGCACGAGTTTCTTTCTGCCGAGCGGGCTGGTGGTGGGCGGCAAGGCCCTGAACGTGAGCGGCGGGGGCAGCGCGTTGCTCTGGCAGCATTTGTTCTGGTTCCTGGCGCATCCGGAAGTCTACGTGTTGATCCTGCCGGCGATGGGCATCGTGGCGGAGGTGATCGCCAACAATACCCGCAAACCGCTGTGGGGCTACAAATCGTTGGTCTACTCCGTGATCTTTCTCGGGTTCATGTCGTTCATTGTCTGGGCGCACCACATGTTTCTGACCGGGATGGGCACGACCATCAACGCGTTCTTTCAAACCACCACGATGATCATCTCGATCCCCTCGATCATCATTCTCACGGCGTTGATCCTGTCGCTCTGGGGCGGCTCCATCCGGTTCACCGTGCCGATGCTGTTCGCGTTGGCGTTTCTGCCGATGTTTGGCATTGGCGGGCTGACGGGTCTGCCGCTCGGATTGGCGAGTGCGGACATTCATCTGCACGACACCTATTACGTGATCGGTCACTTCCACTATGTTGTCGCGCCGGGCACGTTGTTTGCCCTGTTCGCCGGCATTTACTACTGGTTCCCGAAGGTGACCGGGCGAAAGATGAACGACGCACTCGGCCGCCTCCACTTCTGGGGTTCGCTCATCTGCATGAACGGCGTGTTTATGCCGATGTTCATTCAGGGGCTGGCCGGGGTGTCGCGCCGCTTGTACGACGGCGGGGCATCGTATCTGCACGCCGAGCACGTACTCATCCTGAACAAGGTGATGTCGCATTCCGCCTGGGCGCTGGGAGTCATCCAGCTGATCTTTATCGTCAATTTTCTTTGGAGCCTTTTTGCGGGGCGAAAGGTCGAGAGCGACAATCCGTGGGAGGCGACCACGTTGGAATGGGCCACGCCCACGCCGCCGCCGCACGGCAATTTTCTGGCCGTTCCGGCCGTGTACCGCGGGCCTTACGAGTACAGCGTACCCGGCTCCAAACACGGGTTTCTCCCGCAACACCAACCAGAGGAGGCCTAAATGTCGGCGGCGATTGAGATCCCGTATGTATCGAGGGAGCGGCCGGATACCGGCCTGTACAATGCCCGGCTTGGCGTGTGGCTGTTCTTGGCGTCGGAAGTGATGCTGTTCGGCGCGTTGTTCTCGACGTACGTGCTGTTGCGCACCGGCGCGGAGACCTGGCCGAGCGGCGCGGAAATCCTCAATGTCCCACTGGCCACACTGAATACGTTCGTCCTCATCGGGTCGAGCGTGACGATGGTCATGTCGTGGGCGTCGCTGCAGATGCAGAACTTCGCCCGGTTCCGTCTATTCCTCGGGTTGACGCTGCTCTGCGGGTTGATTTTTCTGGTGGCGAAAGGCTTTGAGTATCACGAGCACCTCGTCCACGCGGAGCTTCCCAGTCACAGCACCTTCTTCGCGATCTATTTTGTGATGACCGGGCTGCACGGGTTGCACGTCGTCGTCGGATTGATCGTCAACGGCTATCTTTGGGGGCCGGGTGCGAAGATGTGGCGGACCGATCCGACGCGGTTCACCAACCGCATCGAGGTGGCGGGATTGTATTGGCACTTTGTGGATCTGGTTTGGATTTTCCTGTTCCCGACACTGTATTTGCTGCCGGGCAAGTAAGGCGCGGAGACACCGAATGAACGCACATGGTACGGAGTCGGTTCACAAGCAGGCGAAGATCTACAAGATCGTCGGAGGCGTGTTGTTCGCCGCTACGGCGGCCACCGTGGCCGCTGCCGAATGGCATCATCTGGGGATCACGCTCGGCATTTTTGTGGCGGTGTTGATCGCAGTGTTCAAAGGCTCGCTGGTGGCGCGGTACTTCATGCACCTGTCGGCCGAGCGCAAACTGATCTATTGGGTGCTGGCGCTGACGGCGTTTTTCTTCGTGGCCATGATCGCGTTGATCCTGTGGACCCACGGGGACCAGCAGGGGCAACCGCACGGGATCTTCACCACGCCGCCGCGGGCGGCCCAACCCGCGGCGACCAGGAACTGAGCCATGTCACTGAAGGCCTTTCACATCTTTTTCATCACGATCTCCGTGCTGCTATGCCTTGGCTTCGGCGCGTGGTGCCTGAATTCAAACTACGCCCAGGGACGGACCGCGTATGCGGTCGCCGGGTATATCTCGTTCGGTCTCGGCGTTCTGCTGGTCCTGTACGAGATTGTCTTCCTCAAGAAATTCAGGGAATTGGACAAGGAGTAGCCGATGAAGAAACCATCGAAGTGGAACGTGTTTTTGACGGCGACGGTCGTGACGCTGGTCATGGCGGTGCCGCGTGTCTTGCTGGCGTGCGCCGTGTGCTACGGTGCGCCCGAGGCGCCGCAGACGAAAGGGATGAACCTCGGCATCGTCACCATGCTCGGCGTCACCGGCGTGGTGCTGGGGGGTTTTGGCGGAATGATCTTTCGGTTGGCCCGCCGGGCGCGCCGACACGCCGCGGACATGACCCCATAGAGATTGGACAGATCGAGGACTGAGCCATGTTGGAGAAAATTCTGGGATTACCGATCAATGCCTCCGAACAGGGGGCGCGGATTGATCAGCTGATATTTTACGTGCACGTCCTCATGGCGGTGTTGTTCGTCGGGTGGATTATTTTCTTCCTGTATACCCTGTTCCGGTTCCGCGCGAGCAAGCACGCCGCGGTCGATTACGTCGGCGTCAAGACGCACGCGTCGTCGTACCTCGAGGCGGCGGTGGCGGTGGTCGAGGTCGCGCTGCTGGTGGGACTCTCGATTCCGTTCTGGTCGTGGAAGGTCAGCACGTTTCCGACCGCACCAAACACGGTGCGGGTACGCGTCATTGCCCAGCAGTTCGCCTGGAACATCCACTATCCCGGACCGGACGGCATCTTTGGCCGGACCGACATCAAGTTGGTTGACGAACAGACCAACCCGATCGGCCTCGATCGCCAGGGCGATCCCCACGCCAAGGACGACATTGTGACCATCAACCAGCTTCACCTTCCCGTAAACCGGCCGGTGATCCTTGAGATCACCACGAAGGACGTAATTCACAGCTTCTTCCTGCCCGTCATGCGCGTGAAACAGGATGCCATCCCGGGGATGATCATTCCCGTTCACTTCGTCCCGACCAAGACGTCCGACGAGATGCGCGAAGAAATGGCCGTCACCGTCAAGCTCCCCACGACCCGGGACCTGGACACATACGTTTCCATGGGGGAGTACGAGGGCAAGAACGGCGAAGTGATCGTGAAGAAGGGCCGCTCGATCAGCCAGGACACGGCGACGAAGCTGGTCGAGAACGGCATCACCGAAGTCCGCATGGCGCCCCGGTACCCGGCTGAAATCGCCTGCGCCCAACTCTGCGGGCTCGGTCACTATCGCATGAAAGGGTTCCTGAGCATCGACACGGAACAGGAATATGCGGCCTGGATCAAAGATCAAGAGGAGTCGTTGGAGGAATAGGCGGCAGCCATCCCCATGAAGAGTTATCCCAATTGCTGGCTCCACCGGTTCGCCTGCTTTCTGGCGTTCGCGACGTTCCTCCTGATCATCGCGGGGGCCAGCGTGACCAGCCACCGAGCGGGTCTGGCGGTTCCTGATTGGCCGACGACTTACGGCCAGGCGATGTTTCGCTTTCCCTTGGGGAAAATGGTCGGAGGGATCTTTTACGAGCACGGCCACCGGCTCATCGCCAGTGTTGTCGGATTATTGACCACGGCACTGGCGCTGTGGGCATTCTTCGGTCAGCGCGACACCGCAATCCGGCGTCTCGGCATCGCGGCGCTGGCGGTGGTCATTGCGCAAGGCGTGTTGGGCGGACTCACCGTAAAGTTCTTCCTGCCGCCGCCGATCTCCATCGCGCATGCGGCGCTGGCGGAGGCGTTCTTCTGCATCACTATCGCATTGGCGCTCGTCACGTCGCCGCGTTGGAAGGAACCGCAGTTTGAAACTCCGCATGTCCGGTCGTTGCGCTGGCTGGCACTGATCACCACGGTGGTGGTGTATTGCCAGATTATTCTCGGGGCCACGATCCGCCACGCCGAGCGCGCTTTGCTGGCGCACATTCTCGGCGCGATGATTGTGTTCCTGGCGGCCGGCACCGCGGCGACGACGATCTTTCCGTCGGTGAAACGCAAGGATTTCGCCGTGCCGGCGGTCGGTCTGCTCGGGCTCGTGTTTCTGCAGCTTTGGCTCGGCGTGTGGACGCTGATCGTCCGCGTGCCGAAGGCCGCGTCGGGTCAACTCGATGCGTTGCAGGTGATCGTGCCGACGATCCACCTGGCCGTCGGTGCCCTGATTTTGGGGTTGAGCTTTGCGCTGACGCTGAAGTGCTTTGGCTGCCTGCGATCGGACGTGACTCCGGGTGCGATCCCCATCAAGGGTTACGTTGAGATGGCGAAGCCGCGCATCGTGTCGATGGTGCTGGTCACAACAACGCTCGGCTTTTTCCTGGGCAGCGGGCTTCTTCATCACGGCCTTGGGGAAAGCGGGACCTGGCGGGAGTGGCCGCTGTTGTTGCTGACGTTGCTCGGCGTCGGCAGCGCCACGGGAGGGGCGGCGGTGCTGAACAATTACCTCGAGCGGGACGTGGATGCGAAGATGGAGCGGACCCGGCATCGCGCCTTGCCGGCCGGCCTCGTCAGCCCGGAACACGCGCTGGCCTACGGTGTGAGCCTGGTGCTGGCTGGAATCATCGTCCTGGTGCGCAGCGTCAATCTGCTGACGGCGTTTCTGGTCTTGCTGGCGGCGTTTCTCTACGTTGTCGTTTATACGCCGCTCAAACGGCTCACCTGGCTGAACACGACGTTCGGATCGATCCCCGGCGCGATCCCGCCGCTGTGCGGCTGGGCGGCAGCGACGGGCCGGCTCGATCTGGGGGCGTGGGTGCTGTTCCTGATCTTGTTTGCGTGGCAACATCCGCACTTCTACGCCATCGCCTGGATGTTCAAGGAGGACTACCGCAATGCGGGTTTCAAGATGCTGCCCGTGGTCGACCCGAGCGGCGCGAGCACTTTCCGCCAAACGATCTTGTTCGCGACGCTGCTGCTCGGCGTCTCGATTTTGCCCACCGTGATTGGCATGACCGGCAAGGTTTACTGTGCCGGGGCCGTGGTGATGGGCTTGGCGTTACTGACCGTCGGCGCTCTGCTGGCGCACCGGAAATCGTTTCTTGATGCGCGGCGCTTGCTCGAGGCATCGGTGATCTATCTGCCCCTGCTGTTACTCCTCATCATCGTCGATGCCGGCCTCTAGGGGATGATTTGGCATGAGCGGATCCCTCCTCGTGGTCGAAGCACTGACCCACCGCTACGGCGAGCGCACGGCGTTGGACAACGTCAGCTTTCAGGTTGGCAAGGGTGAAATCTTCGGTCTGCTCGGCCCGAACGGCGGCGGCAAGACCACGTTGTTTCGGATTCTCTGTACGCTGATGCAGCCGACCGGGGGGCGGGCCCTCATGGATGGCGGCCCGATCGATCGCCATCGCATCGGCGTGGTCTTCCAGTCACCGGGCCTCGACAAAAAACTCACGGTCCTCGAAAACCTGCGGCACCAGGGACACCTGTACGGCTTGTCGGGTTCGTCGCTGGCGGCGCGCATGATGGAATTGCTGCGACGTTTTGGCGTGAGCGATCGCGCGAACGAGTTGGTGGAAAAACTCTCCGGGGGATTGCGGCGGCGCGTGGAGCTTGCCAAAGGGTTGCTGCACCGGCCCGAACTGTTGTTGCTCGACGAACCGAGTACGGGACTTGACCCGCTGGCGCGCCGCGAGTTGAGCGACTACCTCGAGACGTTGCGCAAGAATGATGGCGTGACGGTGGTGCTGACGACGCACCTGATGGAAGAGGCGGACCGCTGCGACCGGCTGGCGTTGCTCGACCGCGGTCGGTTGGTGGCACTGGATCGACCGGGGGCGCTCAAGGAACAGGTGGGGGGTGACGTCATCTCCATCAGCGCGGGAGAACCCGAACAACTCCGCGAGAAGATCCAGAAACGATTCGGCGTGCAACCGACGGTGGTCGATCACACGCTGCGCATCGAACGGCCCCGCGCCCACGAATTCATTCCCGATCTCGTGGAAGCGTTTCCCGGCGCGATTGACTCCGTCAGCGTGGGCAAACCGACGCTCGAAGACGTGTTCATTCATCTCACGGGGCATCGACTCGGAGTCGACGAGCCATGAACGCCTTGGCACTCCCGACATTGACCTTGTGGCAGCGGGAGATGGTGCGGTTTTTCCGACAGCGCGACCGGGTGGTCGGAGCGTTGGCGACGCCGATTGTCTTCTGGTTGCTGCTGGGACTGGGCTTGGGGAAATCGTTCAAGGCGCTGAACGCCCCCGAGGGGCATGGCTATCTCGAATACTTCTACGCCGGCACGCTGGTGATGATTTTGTTGTTCACGGCGATTTTCTCAACCATCTCGGTCATCGAAGATCGACGCGAGGGTTTCTTACAGGCCGTGCTGGTGGCCCCCGTGGGGCGCCTGGCCATCGTGCTCGGGAAGATCCTCGGGGGCACAGTGCTCGCGTTCGTGCAGGGATTGGTATTCCTGGCGCTGGCGCCGCTGCTTGGGTTGCACCTGACCGTCGTGTCGCTCGCCTGGTTGGTGGCCGTCATGTTCCTCGTATCGTTTGCGCTGACGGGCCTTGGGTTTGTGATCGCCTGGCGGATGGAATCGACGCAGGGCTTTCATGCAATTATGAACCTGTTTTTGATCCCGTTGTGGCTGTTGTCCGGCGCCGTGTTCCCGTCCACCGGCGCGCCGGCCTGGCTGGGTTGGGTGATGAGGATCAACCCGCTCACGTATGGAGTGACCGCATTACGAGAGGGGTTGTACTGGGAATTGCCGCATCCGGATGCGAGCTTGGCGCTGGTGGTGACGACACTGTTTGCGATTGTGATGTTCGCCTTGTCGCTCGCCGCGGCGCAGCGCACAACGCGAGGAGACTTGCAGTGAAAGTAAGAACGATTCTGAATGTCGGGGTGACAAGCATTTTTGCCATCATCGTCGGCTCGATCCTGATGATCGTGGTCCGCGGGGTGTCAACCCGGGCGTCGGCAATGGAAGCGCCTGTGCTGGGGTCGGTGCCCGAGTTTGCGCTCACGGAGGCGGCCGGCACGACGTTGCGTCGGGCGGATTTGCTGGGGAAAGTTTGGATCGCCAGTTTCATTTTCACCCGGTGTGCCTCGGTGTGCCCGATGACCATGCGGCACGAGGTGCAGCTGCAGGCCGAGTTGCCGCGGCGCGACGATTTGCGGTTGGTGAGTTTCTCGGTCGATCCGGATTGGGACACGCCGAAAGTGTTGACCGAGTACGCCCGTATGTTTGGCGCCGACCGGAGCCGCTGGCTGTTCCTCACGGGCGACAAAAGGCAGATCTATCATTTGTCCATCGAAGGATTTCGGCTCGCCGCGCAGGAGGCCGATCCCGCCAAAGAGATGCCCATTCTGCATAGTACGAAGCTGGTATTGGTGGATCGACGGGGCGCCATCCGTGGCTATTACGACAGCACGGATGAAACCGAGTTGCACAAGCTCATTCGCGACGTACGGGAAGTGCTGGCGGAGCGGTCGTGATCGGCACGTCAGAACTGCCGGCGGTGAACGCCACGCTGAATGCGACCAGCGCCGTGTTTCTGGGCCTGGGTTACCGGTTCATCCGCCAGAAACGCGTGGCGGCCCATCGGGCGTGCATGCTGGTCGCCGTCGCGGTATCGGTCCTGTTCCTGGTCTCGTATGTCACCTATCACGCGCAGGTCGGCAGCAAACATTTTGAGGGCCAGGGATGGGCGCGACCTGTTTACTTCAGCATTTTGCTGACGCACACGGTGTTGGCGGTGGTCGTGGCCCTTTATCTGGCGCCGGTGACGCTCTATCGCGCGTTGCGCCAGCGATTCGACCGGCACAAAGTCATTGCCCGCTGGACGCTGCCCATTTGGTTCTACGTCTCCGTGACGGGCGTGGTCATCTACTTCATGCTCTACCATTGGTATGCGCACGCTTAAGCTTGCTCTCACACTGGTGTTCGTCTCAGCGTTTTCGCTTCAGGCTGCCGACACCGGTAGTACAATCACCGGCACGGTTCGCTTGGAAGGCAACCCGCCCTCCATTCCAAAAATCGATGCCGCGTCTGACGCCGACGTGTGCGGAACCGGGCTGCGGGCGGCCCGCGAATTGTTGCTCGGCTCGAACCAGGTGGTGCGAAATGCGATTGTCTATCTTGATGGACCGCCACAAACCAGGGATCCCAATGCCACCAACGCCGGAGTCACGCTCGATCAGCGCGCCTGCGAATTTGTCCCGCGGATCCAGATCGCGCCCGGCGGCGCGCCGCTGCTGATCAAGAACAGCGATCCTGTCCTGCACGTGGTGCGGATTGATTCGATGAGCGGGACCAACGCAGCCCAGACACTGCTGCAGGTTGCGACGCCCTACGCCGGGTATCAGAAAACTTACCGGCTCGCCAACTTCTGCGAGCCGACGCTGCTGCAGGTCAGGTCCGTCAACGGTTACGAGTGGATGGTGGCGTACATCGGCGTGATGCCGCATCCCTGGTCCGCCCTGACGGATGAGAACGGGCGATTCACGTTGCGCAACGTGCCTGCCGGGCGCCACAAGATTTACGCCTGGCACGAAGTGCTCGGCACCTTGACCCGCGAGGTGCGCGTCAGCCGCGGACGGAATGCGGCAGTGGACTTCGGGTTTGCCGGAAGGCCCTGACAAGACAGTCTACGGTTTGGTGTGCGCGCTGCGCGACAAACGCTCCTCGACCACTTTCGCATTTTTCACGTCGCCGAGCGCAGTGAAACACTCGTCCAACGCCCGCCAGACGTCCGGATCGTCAATTCCGTGTTCGACCGCCGGCCGCAGCGTCCGAACCGCCTCGCGATAGCGTTTGGCATGGATGAACGCAACCGCGAGGTTCTTGCGGCCGATGAGCCCGTTCGGCGCGATCTCGACGGCGCGATTTCCGGTGGCGATGGCTTCGTCCAGACGATTGGCGCTCGTATAGTAGGTCGTGAGATTGACCAGCGCCGTGTAACAGTGCGGGTCTTCCGCCAGCGCGTTCTGAAAAAGCGTTTCCGTGTTTGTCCACACGGCGCAACGCGTCGCACTCAGGGCCGTAAGCGCGGTCAGCAGCGCCGCCATGAGCCCCACGACGACGGGTCGCAGGCCGCGCCATTGATCTGCCAAAACGACCAGTCCCATGCTGGTCGGCAACGCCAATCCCAGCACCGCGATGTACGCGTACCGGTCGGCCACGACGTGCGCGCCGACGGGAATCAATCCGATCGTCGGCGACAACGTCACCAGGTAAAACAACCACGACGGCCAGATAATCGGCACTCGTTTCCGGAGAGCGAAGGCTACGCCGAGAACGCCGCAGAACGCCACTCCCCAGCCGACAGCAGTGCCCGATGTCCAACCGAAATCTTCGAACGACGGATATACGGCGGACAGATGCAGCGGCCAAAAGAACTTCCCCACGTAGAAAAACGTACAATAGCCGACCAGGCCGGCTCGCGCCCACAACGGGATTGCTCCCGTGCCCAACACGGTTTCACCCGGGCCACTGGCTTGCGCCACAAACGTGGCTGCGCCGATGACGAGACACACGGCCACAAACGGGATCTTTTCCCCCACGGCCACGCGGCGTTTCCAGAATACGTCCAGCAGCACCAGCACCAACGGGAATGTGACGGCCGCCGATTTCGACAAGGCGGAGGCGATGAACAACAGCAGGCACGCCCAGTAGGCCGCACGTTGACCGCCAACGCCCCAGCGCAAGTAAGCCAGAAGCGCCAGCAAATAGAAGAATGCAAACAACACGTCCTTCCGCTCCGTGGCCCACGCCACCGATTCGACGCGCAGCGGGTGGACGCCGAAAATCGCGGCCGTCAGCATGGCCACGGGCTGTGCGAGCGTCGAGCGGTCGCGGAGAAGCTGGAGCACCAGCACGATTACCAGCACAGTGTCCGCCACGTGAAGCACGAGGTTCGTCAGGTGATAGCCGAAGGGGTTGCGTCCCCAGATCTGGTAGTCGACTGCAAACGACAGCCACGTGAGCGGGCAGTACAACTTGGCGGCCGGCTGGGTGAACATCGCCCACAGATTCGCCGGCGCCAGCGAACGGATCGCCGGGTTTTGGGTGATGTGCGTGTAATCGTCCCACTCGAGGAACTGACCTTGTAGCCCGCGCACGTGGGCGGCCAGCGTCAGCACTGCCACGATCGCACCGCCCAGCCACAACTGTGCGCGGCCAGACTTCATTGTGGCTCAGCCCCTTGAGGCACCGTGCGTTCGTGTTTTTCCACGGCAGCCCGCAGTGACGCGATCCGCGACCGGCTGATTTCAGGGTGCCGGGCTGCTTCGCGCAAGGCAGCCGACGCGTTCTGCCATTGTCCCTCGGCCACGAAACACTCCGACAGAGTCAGCCAGACCTCGGAATCGTCCTCGCCGCGTTCGACCGCCGGGCGCAGCACCCTGATGGCCTCGTGCGGTTGACCAGCCTGTTGGAGCGACCAGGCGAGGTTCTTGATGCCCAAGAGGCCCGCTGGCCAGATTTCAATCGCGCGCCGGCCATAGGCGACGGCTTTGTCGTAGTGCTGGGTCCGCCGATACCACGAGCCGAGCTTCACGTACGCGATCCAGCACCGCGGATGCTCTTGCAAGACGCTTTGAAACAGTGTCTCCGTGTTCGCCCAGATCAACGTTCGGTGAACGCTCAGGAGTGTGAGAAACGACAGGAGCAACGCGATCCCGACGCTCAAACAGGATGAGATGATGCGTGGTTTCGACTGGGCGGCCGACAGAAGACTTGTCATTCCGCACGCGGTCGGAATGGCCAGGCCGATCAGCGGAAGATAGCTGAACCGGTCGGCGACCACTTGCATTCCGACCGGCAGGAGACCGATCGTCGGGGAAAGGGTGCAGAGGTAGAACAGCCAGCACGGCCACAAAATGGGAATCCGTCGCCGGACAGCCCAGATGGTCAACGTGACCACACCGAAAGCGATCAGAAACCCCATGCTCCTGAGCGGGGTCCAGTTCATCTCGTGCCAGGCCGGGTAAACAGCACAGAGATGGAACGGCCAGAGAAACTTTCGGACGTAAAACAGCGCGCAATAGCCCACCAAACCCAGCCGCACCCAGACCGGCACGAGATCCGTCCCGGCGACCGCGTCTCTCGGGCCGCTGACTTGTGCCATGACCGTTGTCGCGCCCACGATGAAACTGACCATGAAAAACGGGATCTTGTCACGCCACACAATGCGTTTGGCCCAGTACCGGTCGAGCAGCAATGCGACCAACGGAAACGTCACGGCCGCGGACTTCGATAAACCGGACAGAATGAACAGGATCAAACACGCCCAGTACGCGGATCGACGACCTCCCTTCACCCATCGCCGATACGTCTCCGTCGCGAGCAGAAAGAAAAAGGCGAAGAGTACATCCTTGCGTTCGGTGATCCAGGCAACCGATTCCACGCGCAGCGGATGCACGCCAAAAACCGCGGCAGCCAGGAGGCCTGCCGCCCACGCCGAAACTCTGACTTTCTGTTGCTCGGGGCTGGTGCCCGATGATTGAGGGGAAGGAGCGCTGGCGAAAAGACGATACACGATCGCCAACACGAGCAACGTGTTGGCCACGTGCAACAGGAGATTGGTCAGATGATAGCCGAGCGGGTTGCGGCCCCAGATTTGGTAGTCCACGGCATACGACAGCCAGGTGATCGGGCAATACAACTTCGCAATCGGCTGGGTGAACATCACCAGCAGGTTGTGCGGGTTGATGGCCCGGATCACCACGTTCTGAGTGACATGGGTATCGTCGTCCCAGCGAACGAAGTCGCCCTGGAGGCCGGGAAGATGGGCGGCCACGGCGAGCAAGGCAATCAGAAGTGCACCAAGATAGCGGCCGCGAGTGGTCGATAACGTCGCGTTCATGGCGCGCGCAAACGGTTCACAAACTACGTCAGATGAGTCGACACGATCTGGCTGACGAGCCGATTGTCGGCGCGGCCGGCAACCTTGGCCTGGACGGCTTTCATGACCTTGCCCATGTCGGCTTTCGTCGTGGCACCGACTTCGGCGATGGCGGCCTTCACGATCTCTTCGAGTTGCGCCTGAGGGATTTCCTCCGGCAGGTAGGACTTCAGGACAGCCAACTCCGCTCTTTCTTTCTCGACCAGATCCGGGCGACCGCCCTTCTCAAAACCTTCGATGGAATCCTGCCGCTGTTTGACCTGTTTCTTGATCACGACGACGACGTCAGCGTCGGTGAGTTTCTCCTGTTTCTTCTCGATCTTGTAGTATTCGACCGCCGATTTGAGCAGGCGGAGAGTCGACAGGCGGGCGGCGTCCTTCGCGCGCAGTGCCTCCTTCATGTCCGCCGCGATTCTATCCAGCAACATGCGCGCTAGAGTAGGCGGCGGTGCCGTTGCTTGTCAACCTCACGCGCAGCGTGGGCTCGCGGTCACTCGCGGAGAGTGACGACCAGAACAATCCAGTCGTCTCCGACTCCGGGTCCCTTGATGAACAGGTGGTTGCCCTCGGCGATCTTGACCGTGGTCTTCACGAGCGAGGCCTTCCCCGACGTCCATTCCAGGTCCATCTCGTGCATTCTTTGGGAAGTTGATTTGGGGGTCACGAAGACGACGAATCCTTCGCCGAGGTTGAGGCGGTAGGTCTTGTGTTCCCGCAGGACTTCCTGTTGGACGCCGAGGAGTTGATAATACTCGTACCCGAATCGCCTCTTCAGCCTGGGCTCAATATCTCTAAGACTCGGGTCGGTAACCTTTTTGTCGTTGGAGGCACGAATCAGCCGCGCCTCGATGGACGCGGCCTGCGTGCTGCCAGCCACCAACAAGGCCAGTAGAGCGACGAGGAGCGAACGCATGTTAGCTGTCGAGATTCGCGAACTCCGTCTTCATCGCGTTCATGTTGGGCGTCCACGGCAAACCCGACACCCAGATCACCGTCACCTGTGCGTCTTGCGATTCGAACGCCGTGGCGGTCGTGTTGGGAATGGCCGTCTTCAACTTCTCAACCTCCGCGAAACGGGCCGGCCTCGTGGCCGGAACGCCGTGGGGCACAGGCGATCGCCCGGGCATCTGGACCAGCCAGATGACGCTGACTGCGGCAATGACCGCTACAGTTGTGGTCGCCACCGTGAACTGATGCCGCAGCAGCCAATCGGGCACCCCCAGTTTGGGCACGGGCAGATGGACCGGCTCTTCCCCGCGGCGCTTGATTTCCCTCTTCACCTTGGACCAGAAGAATTCAGGTGAATCGCTCATTTGCACCGCGGGCGGGTTGGCCTGCAACATGCGCCGGACGTGCCGCTGACGTCGGTACTCGCTCGCGCACACCGGACAGGCACGCACATGCCGCACCACCAGCCAACGGCGAATCCCCCTCAATTCTCCATCGAGCAATCCGCTGAGGGCTTCTGTCTGGTGGCGGCTCATAGGGTTTCTCTCAGCAGTTTCTGCAAATGTTTCCTGGCGTAATGCAACCGCGACATGACCGTGCCAATTGAGCAGCCGATGGCCTTCGCGATGGCCGCGTAATCCAATCCCTCAAACTCCCGAAGCTGAATGACGGCCCGGTGCTGAGGCGAAAGCTCCAGGAGCGCCGCGTCAATCTGTTCACGCAGTTCCTTGCGCTGGGCCTCAATCGCCGGCGACGGATTCGCCGAGGGCGGCTCCGCAACGCTCGCCTCCGTGTCGGGATCGGTTCCCTCTGCAAACGAAGTGAGGGGCCGGCGCTCGCGGCGGCGGACGAAATCGATCGCGAGGTTGGTCGTGATCCGGTAAATCCAGGTGTAAAACGACGCGTTCTTCCTGAACCGGCAGATCCCCTGCCACCCGCGGACGAACGCTTCTTGGCACAGGTCGGTCGCATCTTGTTCGTTGCGCAGCATGCTGAAGGCAAGGCCGTAGACCTTGTTGCGGTAGCGGCCCACCAGTACCTCGTAGGCATCGAGGTCGCCCTCTTGGCAACGCTCCACCAACTCACGGTCGTCGAATTCGTGTCGTGCGGCTTCATGCGTAGAATTCGACGCCGCTTCTACCGGAATATTCACAGGAATTCTGGCTGCGTCTTCCATTAGCCCTTGACCACGCCGACGGGCCGCAGGCGGGCCACTTTTCTCGCAATGCCCGCATTATGGCATACATCCACGACGGTTTCCACGTCTTTGTAGGCCCACGGCGCTTCCTCTAATGCCGTGCCGCGGCCCTGGGCCATCATATAAACTCCGCGCTCGGCCATTTCTCTCTGTAAATCCTGGAAACTATGCTCCTTCTTCGCTCGCGCCCGGCTCATCATTCGCCCCGCCCCGTGGCAGACTGTGCCCCACGTTTGCTCCATCGCCTCTGGCGTGCCCACCAGCACAAACGAATACCGTCCCATGTCACCCGGCACGAGCACCGGCTGGCCGATCGGTTTGTACCGGTCCGGCAACAGCGGATGGTTCGGCGGGAACGCCCGTGTCGCTCCCTTGCGATGGACGCAGACCGTTTTCTCATAGCCATCCACCTCATGGCGTTCCAGTTTGGCGATGTTATGCGGTACATCATAGACGAGTTCCATGCCCAGCTCGCGCGGTGAGATGCGCAGCGCATGTAGGAACGCCTGTTCCGTCTTCGCCATCAACACCTGCCGATTGGCGAACGCGTAGTTGGCCGCGCAGCGCATCGACGACAGATACTCTTCGCCTTCGGGGGAACGGACCGGAGCGCTCACGAGTTGGCGGTCGGGCAAATGAATCCCATATTTCTGCGGCGCGTGGCGTAGCACCTTCAAGTAATCGTCGCACACTTGATAGCCGAATCCGCGCGAGCCGCAGTGAATCATCACCACGACCTGCCCTCGGAACAATCCCATCACGTCGGCCGCGTCCTCGTGGAAGATCTCCTCTACAATCTGCACCTCGAGAAAATGATTGCCGCTGCCGAGCGAGCCGAGCTGGCCCTGGCCGCGCTCCAGCGCGCGCTCGGTGATGTTCGATGGCTCAGCGTCGGCGAGTTGGCCGCGTTCCTCGATGAAATCCAGGTCCTCCGGCTCGCCAAAACCGCGGTCGACGGCCCAATGCGCGCCCTGGTGCACGCACTGCTTCTCGTCGTGAATCGAAAGCTTCAAATCGCTGCCGCGGCCGAGTCCGCAGGGAATGTCGCGGAACAATTGCGCGACCAGTTCCTTGATGCGCGGTGCGACCCCCTCGTGTTTGAGGTTCGTGCGCATCAGGCGTACGCCGCAGTTGATGTCGTAGCCGACGCCGCCCGGCGAGATCACGCCGCCCTGATTCGGGTCGGTCGCGCAACAACCGCCGATGGGGAAGCCGTAGCCCCAATGAATGTCCGGCATGGCCAGCGAATACTTCTGGATGCCCGGCAGGAAGGCGACGTTGGCGACCTGTTCCAGACAGTTGTCGCCCACGATGTGCTCCAGCATTTTCTCGGTGGCGTAAATCCGCCCCGGCACCCGCATGCCCGACTTGTACGTCACGGGCAACTCCCACAGGCAATCGTTGACCTTTTGCAGGGGATTCACGACGCGAGTTTAGCTCCCGATGCCGATCGGTTCAAGGCCTGCATCCGGGACGGTTCGCTCGGGCTGCGCTCGAAATGGCGGTTACTTCTCGATCACCGAATCGGGAAGCTCGTTGCGGTCTCCCGGGCGAGCCGGAAAATGTCGAGCCAGCGACTCACCTGCAGCGGCGATGCCGTGAACGATTCCGTCGACGAACTTCGACTGCTGAAACAACGTGCGCATTCCCCCTGCGACCCGTTCCCAGAATTCCTGGCCGCATTTGGCGTGCACGGCCTCGTCCCCCAGGATCGCGAAGTTCCGCGACTCGGGCGCGACAAAAATCAGGACCGCATTGCGGTACTTGGTTTTGTCCATCCCCAACTTGAGAAAATGGCGCACGGCGGCGTGATGAACGTCGCGGACCTTTCGATGACTCACGTACACGCGGATTTCTCCGGAGGTGTGTTTTTCAGCATCGGCGATGGCCGCCACGATTCTCTGGTGATCGAGTTGGCTGAATATCTGTTTCGTTTTCATTGCTTACCAGCTTCCACCTGCGCCGCCGCCCCCAAAGCCTCCGCCCCCGCCCGAGAATCCACCCCCCGACGAGAATCCGCCGCCCCCGCCGCCGAAACCGCCCCCAAAGCCTCCCCAAAAAATTGGTCCCATCCCGTAGCTCCTGGTTCGTCCGCCACGGCCATAAACCGTTCCCGCGACCGAATAACTGAGCAGCCGCGCGAACAGGGTGAAAAAGACCAGGGCGACGACGAGAGCAGTCAACCAAGAGTGCGTCGGGGCCCCTTCCGCTGCGGTGTGACCGGTCCCGGTGTATTCGCCGCGCGTTGCCTGGAGAATCGCCGCCACGCCGGCCCGTAGGCCGCCAGCGAAGTCGCCCGCGCGGAAACGGGGTTTGATCTCGTTCTCGATGATCCGCTTGGCGAGGGCGTCGGGCAGGGCGCCTTCCAGACCGTACCCGACCTGCAGGTACATCTTCCGGTCTTGGATGAAGACGAACAGCACCGCCCCGTTGTCCCGGCCTTTCTGTCCCACGTGCCATGTGTGCGCGACGCGGACCGTGTAATCTTCAATCGAGGAATCCGACTGCATCTTGGGATAGATTACGACGACGATCTGGCTGGACGTTTCCCGCTCGAACTGTTCCAGCTTTTGGTTCAGCTCGGCGGCTGTCGCCGGCGATACGACATTCGCATAATCGTTGAAATACTGTTTCGGTGACGGCGGGATTACCTCAGCCGTCGTTGCCGGGAGCAGGGCCAGCAAACCTGCCAGAACGCAGAGTGACTTGAGACCGGGCAATGGGGACCTCTACTTCGCGGGCGTTCCTTGGAAATTGAACTCGACCTTGGGAGGTTTCTCCGCCCCGGTCGTTGCCGTGAAATACGGCTTCTCCTTGAATCCGAATGCGCCCGCATACGCCAGCGTTGGAAAACTCTTGATCGCCGTGTTGTACCGCTGCACGACCTCGTTGTACCGCCCGCGCTCGACTGCGATCCGATTCTCAGTACCCTCCAGTTGCGCCTGCAACTCCAAAAAGTTCGAGTTGGACTTCAATTCCGGATAACGCTCCACGACCACCAGCAGTCGGGATAGGGCCGAGGTCAATTGCCCTTGGGCCTTCTCGAATTCCGCGAATTTGGATGAATCGCTCAAGGCTTGGCTGGCATCAACCTTCCCAACCGAGGCGCGCGCCTGAGTGATTTCCACCAGGGTCGACTTCTCAAAGTTCGCCGCTCCCGAAACGGTGGCGATCAGGTTTGGGATGAGGTCGGCACGCCGTTGGTAGACATTCTGCACTTGCGACCACTGTTTCTCGACTTCTTGCTGCAGGCTGACGAGCCGGTTGTAGCCGCAGCCTTGCAGCAGCGTCATCATCGCGAGCATTCCAACGACAATCCGGTTCTGCATGGTTCTCCTTGTTGAATTGGTTCGCATCCTTAGGATAACGCGCTTCCGGTGGTTTTCAAAACAATTGCCGGCGACTACCGCGTACGGACTTTGCCCGATCGTGACGGAACTCTCGCGTGGCGATTGCCAATCTAAGACTCGCTCGTCGGTGGCTGGGCGAGGAACTCCCTGACCAAAGCGCGCGCCCGGTCAGCATCGTGTTGGAAAACAAGGATGCCGCCGACGCGATTGCTGCCGCTCAATTCTTCAGCCACGTCCAGTGGTGACACCGAGGGGGGCGACTCCAGAGAAGCCTCGATTCCGTTCTCGCGAAGGTAGTTCACAATCAGGTTGCCTTCCCATTCGCTGCCGGCTTTGTGGATCGGCACAAGATCTTCGGAATCCAATGGGTTTGGTTCGCTCATGTTTCCCGACAATACTAGGGCAGATCAGCGCGTTTCGCAACCGGCCGTAGGCGGTATCATTCGCCCGACGACGTAAGGCCCGTTGAATCCTACACACGCCGATGGCTGAATAGTTTCGCAGACGGAGACGCCCCTCGCCCTGATTGCGGAGGACTCACGAGAACGCCTGCGGAAGTCCGGCTGGTTGTCACGGGCCATTTCGAATGGGCTGCCTTCCCCATGAAGAGCCAGAAGTTCATCCCGTTGCTGGTCGTGGTGACGGGGCCGCTGGCCTATCAGAACAGCTTCACGGGTGCTTTCGTCTATGATGACGCAAAGTCAATTATTGAGAACCCGACGATCCGATTTCTCTGGCCGATCTGGCGATGCCTGTCGCCGCCGCATCGAGGTGGCCTGACGGGAGAAGGCCGTCCCCTCATCAATCTTTCCCTGGCCATCGGACTGGGATTTCTCACGGGCCGGCGCAATCAGGATTACCGGAGCGAAGTCGCTTTCTGGAGCGACCTGGCTGCCAAGAGTCCCAGTAACCCCCAGACGTACTACAACTTGCGGATCGCCCTCGAGCGGACGGGTCGCGAATCGGAGGCGATTGCGCGCTACGAGCAGGTGGTGCGGATCACGCCCGATTTCGCCGAGGCACAGAGGGCGCTCGCGCGACTGCGAGCCGCTCGCTAGCGGATAACGAGTTGACTCTCCGACCAACGAGACCGCCTCGTGGGCAGTCTCCCAAGAGAGGTGTTTCTGGATTTGGATCTGAAGAACGCGCGTCTCTTCTTTCATAAAAAGGGGCGCAGCCGCAGGTTGGTTCACCGAGTCGTGAACGAGGCGTTGTCGTTTGTTATTCCGCCTCTGTCCGACGGCTGCGCTCCACAACAAGATTCGTTCAGGGTGCCAAGCGGATGCGGTAGTAGCGGGTTGGAACGTTGGTGGCACCCTGCATGTCCGTATAGTTCGTGACCGTGTCACCGCTGACGTTGATGATGACGGTTGCGCCGCTGATGTCTTGGAAGCCATTGGTGCTGTAACCGCCGTAAGCGTCACCCGCCGTTGCTTGTACGACGTTGGTCCGCACCCCCGCGGTCGACCAAGTGATGAGAACGTTGTTGCTGCTGTCGGTCGCCACCGAGGTAATTCGGAACACCGAAGCCGCGCTGGTCGGATCTGTGCCCGCCAGGAATTCGTTCGTGTTACTCATGCCATCGCCGTCGGGATCAGCGGTAGCGGCCGCGGCCGGATTCGTGGCGTAGCCGGCGCCGAAGTACTGCAGCTGCCAACACCCGAATGAATCCGTCAACACCGTGATCGTGACCGAGGCGCACGCCGAGTTGTAGCTGCACGGCGCTCCATCTTCATAACGCCCGTAGTAAGTCGTGGTCGTCGTCGGACTGACGCTCAAGCCGTTGCCCGTGCCCACCGATGTGCCGCCGCACGAGCCGCTATACCAGTGAATCGTCTCGCCGGTCCCGCCGCCACCACCGTTGAGGGTCAGCGTTGTCGATTGTCCGTTGCAGATGGTTGTCGCCGCAGCCGTGGCCGAATTCGGATCAGCAGATTTCACGTTCACCGTCAGTGCGGCCACCGACGAGGTGGCACTGCCGCTCGCATTGGCGACGATGCATCGGTAGTTCGCCGCGTCGCTGGCGGATACGGGAGACACGGTCACCACGTTCGAAGTCACACCGCTGAAATCGCCCCCGTTGCTCAAGTTGACGCTGTTGGTCTGCCATTGATAGGAAAGCGGGTCGGTGCCGCTGGCGGTGACGCTAAACTTGGCCGTGGCACCGGCACAGACGTTTGTCGGTTGAGGCTGCTGCGTGATCGAAGGCGGGGTACCGCCACCGCCGGTCGCCACGATGAAGTTGGTCCGGGTGAACGTATTGCTCCCGCTGGAGCCGCTGACGGTCAAACTGACCGTGAAAGTACCGGCGCTATACACGTGGTTGACGGCATTGATTGTCGTGATGTTTGTCGTGCCGGTGTCGCCAAAGTCCAAGAGTCGATTGGTGATGTCACCCGTCGAATAGTCGTGGAATGTCACCGTCAAGGGAGCCGCTCCTGTGACCGGGCCGCCATCGAACAAGGCCAAGGGCCCGCAGGTGTTGACTCCCGCACCCCGGGTTACGAGGTCCTTCACATTAACGGCTGGATCCAAGGTGTAGGGATACGGGGGCGTGTAGATGGTAGCATTACTGTTCACAGCCCAGGTGGGTTGGGTGGCGCCGTTCACAAATACGTTGTTGGTATAACCGATCTCATACCGCACGCCGTCGCTGTAATCTTTCCAAGGATTGTTGACACCATCGAAGTAAGAATTCTCGAGACGGATATGGCAGTTAGTGCCTACGCCAACGCAGTAAAGGTTGCCCGGGCAGCCATAGTAGTTGTTATAGACGTGGTTCTGGCCGAACCGGACCCGGGGCATCCGCTCCGTGACGTTCGTGCTGTACCAATTGTGGTGCCAGGTAATGTGGAGCTTGTTGCTGTCCGCGAGAAAGCTGTCGTCGCTGCCGACGAGATCACCGAACGTATGGCTGCCCGCGGCTGCGAAATGGAACTTGCACCAGGAAACGGTGACATAATCACCCGTCTTGGTGATGCTGAAGCACTCGTCGTGAGCCTCGGAAAAGTCGCAGTGGGTGACAAAAACGTGGTGACCGCCGTTGATAACGTCCAGGCAATCATCGCTGGTGATCGGCCCGCCCACCATGGTCAGGTTCGAGATGATGACGTTGCTAGAGCCCTTGTCTACGCTGATTAGACCGTGGATCGTTCCGCCTGAGCAGGCCCCGATGATGGTCTTGGATGATGTAATAGTAGTAGTGTCCCCAACGCTGCCCAAGTCGCCCTGAACGATCACGACCTGAGGACCAGACGCTTTGATGGCGTTCTGGAATGCCGAAGCGGTGGTGACGGTCGTGGTCGGGCCGCCTTCGCCGCCCGTTATATTCCAATTTGTGGTGCCGCTGACCGTGCAAAAACCGTCCACGGCAAAGGCCGAGGAGTAGGCGCCACAGATCAGAATCGCCAGAGCAAACAGTATCCTTTTCATAGTCGCTTCCATACTTTTCGGAGTAGATTTATCGCCATCTTGGGCTGTCGTAAGGTAAGGGAGAAGTATGCCAGAAAGATGAAAGACAAAGACGACCCCTAAACTAACCAGCCAGCCTGTACATTTTTGTAAGCCTTAATCCTCGGATCTTTATAGCTAATCCCTTGTGGCTAGTCAAGTTTGGAGATCAATCGGTAGTGGTGTGGGACGCGGACACCGTGACAACGCGGTGGTGAAGCTCAAGGTGATCAACGAGATAGAGGGTGAGTCTGTTCGATGGGGATTTTGAGGGAGAATCCTTCAACGCGTAGGCGGCTATGATCTTGCCCCACGGCCCTCATACTCCTACAGCGCGATGTCGTCCGTCTACTGAGCAGTCCGCAGTCGCGCCAGGTTATCTTTGGCTTCGGCGAAATCCGGCTTGATCCGCAGCGCCTGCTGGAAATGTTCGATCGCTTCCGGTATCCGGCCCACTTGCTTCAAGGCGATCCCCAGGTTGTAGTGCGCTTCCAGGTAATCGGGCTTGAACCGGACCGCTTCCTCCCAATGTCCGATGGCCTCTTGCACCCGGCCCGCTTGCCACAAGGCGACTCCCAGGTTGTAGTGTGCCTCGGCGAAATCCGGTTTGATCCGCAGCGCTTGCTGCAACTGTTCGATGGCTTCTCTAACCCGGCCCGCTTCCAACAGCACGTTTCCCAGATTGTTGTGCGCCTGGACGTAGTCAGGGTTGATCCGCAGTACCTGTTCATACTGCTCGATCGCATCTGTAAGCTTGCCCATGTGCTCCAGAATGTTTCCCAAGTTGTTGTGCGCGTCGGCCAAACTGGAATCAAACCTCAGGGCCTGTTCATACTGCCCAATCGCTTCCTGGTTTCTGCCTGCTCGTTGCAGGGCCGTCGCCAAGCTGTAATGCGGCCCCGCGTAGTTCGGAAATTTGGCCACCGTATCACTCCAGAGAGCAACTTCGCTTCGGTAATCCTGATTCCGTCGCCAGGTGAGGAATCCCAGCCCGATCGCCACCGCAACGAAAACCGCCAAACTTCGCCGGCCCACTGCCGAATAGAGCCCCAACACCACCAGGCTCACCACCACTGCCGATGACAGGTACATGCGGTGTTCGTACAGCGCATCGTGAAGCGGGATGAAACTCGAACTCGGCGCCAAGATCAGAAAGAACCACGCGCCCACAAATCCCCAGGCCTGCCGCGACTTCGAGGTCGGGGCCGGATTCTTTCTCCACGCCCATGCTGACGCTCCCACGAGGATTGAAACCACAACTGCAGGCGGCAAGATCCTCAACCATGTGTTGGCGATCGGCCACGGATGATTGAGACAGAGCGGTGATGGCCAAACGGATAACCGCAGGTAATAGAGGATCACACCCGGTTCGGTCGCCAAGTACTCCCACCACCGGAGACCAAGCCGCCGCGCATTCATCGCCGTCGTGGCAACAGGGCCGGCCGAGACCACCACAACGCCCAACAAGATCCATGTGCTGGCCAGAGCAACATACAGCGGCCAACGGCGCCGCCATGCCTCCCGGAACGATGCAGAAACAAATGCCCGGTCGTAAAGGAGCACCATCAGTGGGGCGGAAACCATCACCTCCTTGCTGACCATCCCCAACGCACAAGCCACGACCGAGAGCGCAGACCAAGGCGCCGACGGTAGGGCCGCACTGCTGCGCGGCCAGCCCTCGGACGCGGAGCACCGCGTCCCTACCAAATTTTGGAGCGGAGCTGATTCAACTCCGCGTATAAAGCAATACAGCGTGAGCAAGTAGAACAGTCCCATCAACGATTCGGCCCGCTGAATGATGTAGGTCACCGACTCGGTGTTCAGCGGATGAACCGTCCAGAGCACCGCTGCCGCCAGTGCCAATTCATCGGCCGCAGCGCCGAACTTCAACACCAGTGGCGGGGTCAGCAGCATCCGACGCACAATACCCAACAGGGTCAGTCCCGCGAGAATGTGAACGGTCAGGTTGAAGGCGTGGTAGCCCCACACGTTGTAGCCGCCGACGGCGTAGTTGACCGCCAGCGACAGATTGATGAGTGGCCGGCCTTCCACCGTAAGCCCACCCCGATGCGGAGGAGACAGGCATCGCCAGATCGGCCAGAGATGCCGGATCGTCGGGTTGTCGAGAATTGCCTCCAAATCATCGAGGACGAACGCGTCCCTGAAGCTATTGAGATAAGCGATGAGTCCCGCGGCAATGAGCAGCAACGGGATGAACTTCCGTGCTTTCATCAGGAAGCTAGTCTATTCAAATGTGCGGGCCGCAGCCAGCCCCGAAAGCCTTGGATGTTGTAGCCCGGCCCACTCTGTCGGGGCGTCGCCACTCGCTGCCTGCACGGCGGCAGAGCGTCGTGGCTACATATTCGCCCCAGGCACCGTAGCGGTGCGAACTTTCCCTCTGCCGCATCTGAGGTGATCACTTACTGAGCAGCCCGCAGGCGTGCCAGATTATTACTGGCTTCGGCGTAATCCGGGTTGATCCGTAGCGCTTGTTCGTAGTGATCGATCGCCTCCTGTACCCGGCCTACTCGCGAGAGGGCAAATCCGAGGTTGTTGTGCGCCTCAGCGTAGTCGGGTCTGATCCGCAACGCTTGTTCGTATTGCTTGATGGCCTCCGTCGTCCGGCCCGCTTGCCACAAGGCGACCCCCAGATTGTTGTGCGCTTCGGCGTAGTAGGGCTTGATCCGCAACGCTTGTTCGTATTGCTCGATCGCCGCCGCCGTCCGCCCCAGTTGCCACAAGGTGACTCCCAAGTTGTAGTGCGCCTCGGCGTAATCGGGCTTCAGCCGCACCACTTGCTCCCAATGTCCGATCGCCTCCGGCGCCCGACCCACTTGCCTCAAGGCGATCCCCAGGTTGTAATGCGCTTCGACGTAATCGGGTTGGAACCGCACCGCTTGTTCCCAATGCTCGATGGCCGCTTGCACCCGGCCCACTTGCCACAAGGCGACTCCCAGGTTGTAGTGTGCCGCGCCAAAATCCCCCTTAATCCGCAGCGCTTGATTCAAATGCTCAATGGCTTCTCCAACCCGGCCCGCTTCCAAGAGCGCATTTCCCAAGTTGTTCTCCGCCGGGGCATAGTGAGGGTCGAATTGTAGAGCCTGGCGGTACTCTCCGATTGCTTCTGCGCGCCTGCCCATCTGTTTCAGAGCGTTCCCCAGGTTGTTGTGCGCCACGGCGTAATCGGGTTTGATCCGCACGGCCTGCTCGTACTGTGCGATTGCCTCCTGGTCCCGGCCGGCCTGTTCCAGAGCAACCCCCAAATAATTGTGGGCGACCGCCACGCCATTCTTGACCACGTTGTCCCGCCAGAGCGTTACATCGTCCAAATAAACGCGGCCCCGTATCCAAGTCGCATCGAAGAACACCGTCAACACAATGACGGCGATCATCGCGCCCAAAGGCCGTCCCCCCTCGCCGATTCGACGGCACATCCTATCCCCGCCGGCGACCACCAAGGCGATCACCCCGACGATCGAGTAGTACTGCCAGTGATCCGCCACGAGCCCCAGTTCATAGAAGGCTTGATCGAAAAACCCCAGCACCGGGAAGAGCATCACGACGAAATAGCCCAGCCCAAACAATAATGGCCGTCCCCAGGTTTGACGTTTCCACCAGAAGACCAGAAAACAACCCACCAAGATCACTCCCGGGACATAAGAAACCCAGCGCGCTGGATCGATCTCCCACTTTGGATAAATCACGGTCAGATCGATCGGCAGCAATGCTTCATGCAGGTAAAACCACGGGGCCCGACCGGCTGTAGCCAGACGAGAAGGAAACCCTCCAGGCAGCACGACGGTTCCTCCCAAGGCCCGGTGATGTTGGACGATGGTCACCAGCGCCAGAGCCAAGGCGGACAAAAAATACGGCGCACTACGGAGCAGGTCTTTCCCCCTGACCCGGCCGTGCCGCCACCACAGGCAGCCCAGGATTACCACGGGGAGCATGACCACCGCTGTTTTGGTGAGCATTGCCAACAGTCCAGCCGCCAATGAACAGCCATACCAACGCCACCTCCGACCGCTCGATGAGTCGTTCGTTTGGGGCAGGCGATCTTCTTCGTCGAACCGCAAATACAATAGGATGGCCAGAGCGTAAAAGAACATCGAGAGTGTGTTCTTCTGCTCGCTGATCCAAGCCACAGTGGCTACGTTCACCGGGTGAATCGCAAAGACCAGCCCCGCCAACCAGGCTCCCGGAATCTTCAGCCGCCGCAGGATGATCCACACCAGGACAGCATTGACCGCGTGCAGCAACACGTTCACCACGTGGTAGCCCCTCGGGTTGGCGCCCCACCGCCGCCACTCCAGCCACCACAAACTCCAGGTTAGCGGACGATAATCCGGAGATTCTTTGGTAAACCAGAATCGATACAACCCGTCGGCGGCATGGACCATCTCGTTGTCCTTGATCAAGTTAGAGTCATCAAAAACAAAGCCATCGCGCATGGCGGGCAGGTAAGCCATCACGGTCAGCACCATGATGAGGCCGGCTCCCACGCCCAGCGATCTCCACGTGTTCTTCATCGAGGGATTGATCTCGTTGTCATTGTTTTCGACTCCATCTCCTAAATTGCTTCCACCTGCCCGTCAACCGTCAAGTCAGGAATGCGCAATGAGATGCGGTTGGGCGCATCTGGATACTGTCGCCAATGGATGACAGCCTTTGTAGCCGCCCCGCTCTGTCGGGGCGCCTTCCCGCACGGCGATTCACCCCGAAAGCTTTCGGGGCAGGGAACGCCGTGGCTACAAGGTGCGCCTCGCCCCGCGCAGCGGGGAGAGGCCGGGCCTGCCAACGGCGGGCACGGGTGAGGGGTTATCGCACGCTGCAATTGCACGGTTCCGGCTAAGAACCCTCACGGCTTACGCACGCTCGTCCCGTCGTCAGATGGATGGTAAGCGTGTCCACTGCGATACAGTTCCAATCGCGTCTCGATCTCCCCGACCAACTGCGGATCCTCGGCCGTGCGCGCCAACTCCACCGCTCTCTGCGCGGTGCCGACCGCCTCGTCGAATCGGCCGGCCGCGGCGTAGGCGATGGCTAGGGTGTCGACGCACGTCGCCTCCTGATTGCCTGTAAGTGCGCAGGCCCGCTGCGCCAAGCCAATGGCTCGAACCGGGTCCCCCGCCCGCCGCGGGTGCCGTCGTCGCCAATAGCCGCGCCAGATTGTTGACCGCTCTGGCGGAGTCAGGCATGAGTTGCGCCGCCGTCTCCTGGTGATCAATCGCTTCCCGCACCCGGCCCACATGCGCCAGCGCCAGTCCCAGATTGCTGTGGGCTTCGGCGAAATCGGGCTTGAGCCGCACCGCTTGCTCCCAGTGCGGGATCGCCTCCCGCTCTTTGCCCAGCCGCGCCAGGGCCAGCCCCAGGTTGTAATGCGTCTCAGCGTGATCGGGGTTGATCCGAAGCGCTTGGCCGTAATGCGCCATTGCCTCTTCGAGGTTGCCGGCTCGTGCCAGCACGCTGCACAAATGACAATGTCCACTCCGCTCCGCCAGCTCCCACCAGACGTTCTTCCCACCACACCGTCATCAGCCCCAGCGCCGCCCCCAAGCCAAACAGCGGAGCCAATGCCCTGGCATCGCGCTTTTCAATGCGACCGCCCTTCCACCACAGCAGCAATACGAGCACCGCCGGTAACGAACACGTCACCGTCTTGCTCAGCAAGGCGCACAGAAAGAACGCGAGAGACAACGGATAGAACCGCCAATCCCGGGCCCTGACCACACTCCCGTTCGTCAATGGCCGAAACCGGAAATAGGCCAGAGCTGCCAGCAGATAGAACAGGCAAGAAAGAACATTCTTGCGTTCGGTCACCCAGGCTACCGATTCCACCATCACCGGATGAAGTGCAAAGATGGCCGCAGCCCACCATGCGCCTGCAATCTCCAAGCGACGTAGGACGCGCCAGAGCAGGACGGCGTTCGCAGCATGCAACAGCACGTTGACCAGGTGATACCCGAAAGGTTGCAGCCGCCAGAGGCGGTACTCCAGCCAGAAACTGGTAAAGACCAGCGGATAGTACTGCGGGGTGGTCCCCGGCTTGAACCAGATTTCTCCCAAGCCATTCGGCGTGCGGAGCGCCTGATTTTCCGTCACGTAGGCGTTGTCATCCCAGAGGAACCCGCCGCGCAGCGCCGGGAGGTAAGCGACCAGGACGAGTACGACGAGAGCCGTAGCCAGGAGCCAGCACCGGTTCTTCCAATGTCTGTTTAGGAGCGTTGTGGACACCGTAGTTCTTCTGGGCTCGGCAGCATTCCCTGTCGGGTTAACCTTTTACTGGGTTGCCCGCAACCGCGCCAGACCCTGCTGCGCTTTGGTGAAATCGGGATCAATCTGCAGCGCCTGCTCATACTGTTCCATCGCCTCTGGCACTCGCCCCGTTCGCTCGAAGGCGACTCCCAGGTTGTAATGCGGATCGGCGAAATCGGGCTTGATCCGCAGTGCTTGGTCATACTGTTCCATCGCCTCGGGCACGCGACCCACCTGGATGAAGGCATTCCCCAAATTGTTGTGCGCCTCGGCGTCATTCGGTCTGCTCCGCAGCGCCTCCTGGAACTGGCTGATCGCCGCATTGAAATTGCCCGTTTGCGCCAGTGCAAGTCCCAAGTTGTAATGCGGATCGGCGTACTCGGGCTTGAGCCGCAACGCTTCTTCCCAATGACCGATCGCCTCCTGCACCCGGCCCTCTTTCCACAAGGCGAGCCCCAGGTTGTTGTGCACCTCCTCGAGGTTATCGGGATTGAGCCGTAGCACTTGCTCGTACTGGGCAATCGCTTCCCGCGCCCGTCCCTCCCTCCACAAGGCGACCCCCAAGTTGTAATGTACCGACGGGCTCTGGGGAAATTTGGCTGCTGCATCCTGCCAGAGGATGACTTCGCTCCGGTAATCCTGGTTGCGTCGCCATGTGAGAATTCCCAGTGCGATGGCCATCAAAGCGAATACAACCAGGCTTCGCCGTCCCAGAAGCGAATACAGCCCCAGCACCACCATGCTCACGACCGCCGCCAACGACAAGTACATGCGGTGTTCGTAGATCGCACCGTGAAGGGGTATGATGCTGGAACTCGGCGCCAAGATGAGGAAAAACCATGCGCCCACAAATCCGTAAACCGAGTTTATTCTTACTGCCCAAGCCGTGGCCCCCAAGAGGAACACAATCACGATTGCGGACGGCAGAATGCTCATCCACGATCGCGCCATTGGCCACGCATGGTCCAGACTCAGTGGTTTTGGCCACACAGACAGCCGCAGATAGTAGAGAATCACCTCCGGTTGGGTCCGCAAGTATACCCACCGGGTGAGACCGATGCGCCGCGCATTCATCGATGCGGTGGCGAAGCTGCCTGCAGCAATCAGCACGGAACCCAGCAGGATCCAAGTGCCAGCCAATCCCAAGTAGAACAGCCCGCGCCGTCTCCACGCCTCCCGGAACGAGCCTGAAAGAAATGCCCGGTCATAAAGCAGGGCCAATATCGGGGCGGAAACCATCACCTCCTTGCTGACCATCCCCAGTGCGCAAGCAGCCACCGATAGTCCGTACCACAGCCCGCGCCATGAACCATTTCCCACAAACCATTTTCCATCTCCCCGGGGTGGCGACTCCGCCCCGCGTATGAAGCAGTACAATGTGAGCAAGTAGAACAGCCCCATCATCGATTCGGCCCGCTGAATCACGTACGTTACCGACTCGGTGTTCAGCGGATGAACCGTCCAGAGCACCGCTGCCGCCAGTGCCAATTCGTCTGCGGCTCCGCCGAAACGGTCGCCAAGCCTCGGCTGACGCAGCGTCCGGCGTACAATGCCCAGCAAGGTCAGACCCGCAAGGATATGAACGGTCAGGTTCAGGGCGTGATAGCCCCACACGTTGTAGCCGCCAAAGGCGTAGCTGACGGCCAAGGACAGATTGATGAGCGGACGCCCTTCCACCGTCAGTCCGCCCCGATGCGGCGGCGACAAGCAGGCCCAGATCGGCCAGAGACGCCGGATCGTAGGATTCTCGCGGATTGACCTCAGGTCATCAAACACGAACGCACCCGTGAAGCTGTTGTGATAGGCCAGCAGCCCCGCCGCAACCACCACCAACGGGATGAACCTGTGTCCTTTCATGAGGAACGCAGTCTATTCGAAACGGCCAGAGGCGGCGAGTCGGACTTGTTCGAGGCGGTCGCGATTGGGGGCGGCTTTGGTGGGCATGCGCCACAGGGCAAGCAACACGGTCAGCCAGCGTTTCCGGACACGAGTTGATCGGCTCGCATCCACTACCGGACGCGTCTATTGTCCCTGGCTGGCTTCTGTCACCGCTTCCGTTTCTTGATATGACTTTCAACCGCTCTTGATTCAGTGGAACTACTCTTCCAATTCGGACCCGGGGCACGGCATCTACCAATAAGGCGAAAAGGACAACGAATTGGCAGTTGGAATTGGAGGCGGGCCGCGTCGCGCCGAAACGAAGTGGAGGCGGATGTCGGAATCGCCCGTTTTTCGCCACGATTGTACCCACAGAATGCTCGATTTCATTTAAACGTCGGTTCTCCGGAAGAAGTAAGTTTGATAAAGCCACCGAACAGGGCGGGATTCATCTGCCGCCCAAGGCTCTTGCGCTTCTTCTTCGCTCATCCTGCCCCAATCGCAGCAGAGCGGATTGCCAAAGCACCCGCGCTAGTGGTAGCTTTGGCGGTGTCACAGTAGGAGCCGCGAGGCGCCCCGCTGGTCACACCTTCGCTGCGAGGCTGGGAGTTTGAGGCGGATGGAGAATGGAAATCATCGTCAGGGGAGACGCGGCCAAGTCTGGCTGTTGAAGTTCGATCATGCCTACGCGCTGTGCGTATCGCGAATGACCGAACGAGAGGTAATACGATGACCAAGATGATGATGGCTCCGGTCTTGCGATTTGTGGGAGGGATCGCGGTCTTATTAGCAATGGCGCTCTCTCTTACATCGTGCGCCAGTTATCCACTTTCGGCCGCTGTGAGGAGTAACGACGTCCAGCGTACCCGAACGCTTCTTGACGCGGGCGCGAACGTCAATGCCGGCAAGAATGTGCCACCTCTGATTGACGCAGCTTATTACGGGAATGTTGAAATCGTGAGGATGCTGCTCGAGAAAGGGGCCACAGTCGATTGCCAGAACAAGCACGGTCTCACTCCGCTGAATTGGGCCGCAGGGAACGGACACGCTGATGTCGCGCGTTTACTAATCGAACACGGGGCCGATGTTCAACATGTTTCCCTAGATGGCGTGCCGGTTCTTGTTGACGCAGCGTCCGGGGGAAACGTTGATATTGTGAGGATGGTGCTGGACAAAGGCGCGCCCGTTGATTGCCAGAACAAGTACGGCCTCACTCCGCTGATGTGGGCCGCAGCGAAAGGCCACAGCGACGTCGCGCGTTTACTAATCGAACACGGGGCTGATGTTCGACATGTCTCCCGAGAAGGCGTGCCGGTTCTTGTTGACGCAGCTTATCACGGGCACGCTGACATCGTGAAGATGCTGCTGGAAAAAGGGGCTCCAGTTGATTGCCAGAACAAGTACGGTATCACTCCGCTGATGTGGGCCGCGTCCACAGGAAATGTTGAAGTCGCGCATCTCTTGATCACACACGGTGCCAATGTCAATCATGCGAACAACGCGGGTGTGACAGCCTTGATGTGGGCCAGCAGCGTGGATGACAGTTACTTGCCGCTGGTGAAGCTGTTGACGGAGTCGCTAGCCGATGTCAACCACGCGTCACCAGATGGCGCGACCGCTTTCAAACTGGCGTGTCAGAAGGACAACACGGACATCGCGTCGTATTTATTTGAGAACGGGGCCGCCACAAACTTCGAAGACGCAACGATGGAGGGAATCGAACTGAACGGCAAGATGAATCATGTTCTGGGTGATTATTATCTTGCGCGAGACAAGTTGGATGATTCGCGCGCCTCGTATATAAAGGCGCGGGATTACTACACGAAAGCAGCCAGCAAATACAGCAGCGACGTCACGAAGATTTCCTGGCAGCAGATAGGAGTCATGGCGCTTCAGGCTATGGTCCAGGCTACGGCCCAGGCAGCCCTGGATTCAGCTGCCCAGTATCAAGGCCAAATGCAAGCGCGACAATTCCAGCAGATCCAAGCGATGTCCTATGCCACCCATACGCGGACGGGCATTCAAGGCTATAATGCCTACATGTCCAAGTATGGAAGCACTTATACTCCCACATATCAAAGTATCCGCGCTGCGAACGTAACGCCACCGGCCGCCGATGCCACCCTCGAAGAGAAAAAGGCCTATGCACAAATGAAGAAGAAGGACTACCAACGGCGGCAGGAGCTAATGAAGAAAGTCCTTGAGTGTTTCGACCAGAATCTGAGCGCACCCGAACTCCACACTGCTGTGGATGCTGTCGTAAACTCCTTTAATGCGCCAAATGGAAATGGCAAAGCCAAGTGAGCCGTTTTCGATCCCTGTCGGCAGACCGCACAGGAGATTGAATGCCTTGTCGGAGTCAGTTACTCGACAACCTCCCCGACGGGCGGCCTCCCCTTTCTCGCCCAACTGCTTGGGCCGAAATGCTCACACGTTGCGGCCGGGTGTCGGAATCGTCCTCCGAACGCCGCGATTGCTATGCCAGAATACCTGATTTCATTAGAAGCCATCTCATAAATGGCGCAAGAGGATAATCACGGCGCCGAGTTGGACCAGAGCTTGGAAGTTCTCCGCGTGATATTCATAGCGCACCACCAAACGTCGAAAGTTGAACAGCCAAGCGAAGA
>Ga0335081_10000707_pt1 | contig 55012 bp, 45 predicted proteins | sample Lox_Sample_35_FD_206713 | JGI IMG/M metagenome (GOLD analysis project Ga0335081, IMG submission 206713) | Soil microbial communities from Loxahatchee National Wildlife Refuge, Florida, United States - Lox_Sample_3.5 | ecosystem: Environmental > Terrestrial > Soil > Wetlands | place: USA...
GCCGTTTCGGCAACATGCTTAATCAGGAAACCCTCAAGCCGCGCAAGTTGAGCGAAACGCTCTCGCGGCTGGTCGGCTACTTTGGACGATTCGGATTCGCCGCCTTTCTTGCGATCCTATTCGTGGCCATTTCAACGTGGACACAAGTCACCGTTCCTGAACTGACCGGTCAAGCGACGGATTGTTTCCTCGTCCCGCTGGGCGCAAGCAGCAGTTTCGGATCCTTTTCCACCGCGCTCAGCACGGAGGCGCAGGCCTCGGCAGAAAGCTGTTGGATCGTTTCTGACCCAGCCAAACTCAGCGGCACGCAATGGATTATTGCCAGTGCCTATCGCATCGGCGGATTCATTTCGCCGGCTTTGACCGCAATGCAGAATCCTGATCGCGTCGCGGGTCTGGTGCGATTGATCCTGATCGTGATCGTGCTGTTCATCATCGGTTCGGTGCTCAGCGGCTTGACTTTCTTTACCATGTCTTGGTCGGGCCAGCATGTTCTGCGCGCCCTGCGCGTGGACGTGTTCGAGAGGCTGCATCAGCTTTCGCTCAGTTATTATTCGGTGAACGAAGCGGGCGACCTGATGAGCCGCATCACCAACGATACGTCTGCGATTGAACAAGCCATCTCGTTTGCGTTGGTCAATGTTTTCAGTGGCATCCTGCTGTTGATCTGGGTGGCTTACAACATGTTCACTCAAAACCTGCCGTTCGCTTTGCTCTCGCTGGCGGTATCGCCGATCATGTTCATGGCCACGATTTACTTCTCTGACCAGGCGCGCAAGGCTTACCGCAAAACCCGCACCGAGATCGGAAACGTCAATGCCGAATTGCAGGAAAGCATCGCGGCGGTGCGCGAAGTGCAAGCCTTCAACCGTGCCGATGAGAATATCGAAAACTTCAAGGGCGTCAACGCCGCCAACCGCGACGCCAATGTGCGCGCCGTATCGTTCACCGCCGCGCTCTCACCGACTTTGGAAGCGCTGGGTTATGTTGCGCTTGCCATTGTCACCGGCGTGGGCGGCTGGTACATGCTCCGCGGACAAACCCTGTTGGGCACGGTGGTAACTTTCGGTTTGATTGTCACCTTCCTCGCTTATGTCCAGCGCTTCAACCAGCCCATTCAACAGATCGCGGTTTTGTGGGGCAACATCCAAAACGCGATTGCGGGAGCCGAACGTATCTTTGGCCTGCTCGACGAAGTTCCAGCTGTGCAGAATAAACCCGGTGCAAAAGATATGCCACAGATCAAAGGCAAAGTCGAGTTCGATCACGTCTCGCACGAATATGAAGACGGTGTGCCGGTGTTGAAGGATGTTTCCTTCAGTGCCAAGCCCGGACAAACCATCGCCATCGTTGGCCCGACTGGCGCAGGCAAGACCACCATTATCAATCTCCTGCCGCGCTTCTACGATGTCACCAGCGGCTCGATCCGAATTGACGGTGTGGATGTGCGCGACGTAACCGCCGAGTCCATTCGCCGTCAGGTCGGCGTGGTGCTGCAGGATACATTCCTGTTCAGCACAACCGTGATGGAGAACGTTCGCTTTGGTCGTCCCGACGCCAGCGACGATGAAGTGATGGCTGCCATCAAACTGGCGCGCGCGGATATGTTCATCGAACGACTGCCGCAAAAGTACCAGACCATTTTGGGAGAACGCGGCTCGGGTCTTTCTCAGGGACAGCGGCAACTGCTTTCGATTGCGCGCGCCGCTTTGGCGGATCCCCGCATCCTGATCCTGGACGAAGCGACTTCCTCCGTTGACACGCGCACCGAACGCCTCATCCAGAACGCCTTCGACATATTGCTCAAAGGCCGCACGTCCATTGTCATTGCCCACCGCTTAAGCACCATCGTCAATGCCGACACGATCCTCGTACTGGATCACGGCGAAATCATCGAGCGCGGCAAGCACAATGAGCTAATGGCCAAGCAAGGGTTTTACTATAACCTGTATATGAGCCAGTTCAAAAAGCAGGAGGAAGTCAAAGAAGCCGCGTTTATGGCGAAATGAGCAAAATAAAAACGAGTGACGGTCGGTCACTCGTTTTTGATTCTGCGGTCACTTTGCGGAGATATACGGCATCGAGGCACGCTGGAATTTTTCCACGGGCAACACATCCACCAACTCGTAATCACGTGTGCCGATGCCCAATGCTTCGGCGAACTCCGTCACTTTATACGGGTCCTTGAGGGGACCATGCAGCCAGCGGAATGGATGGCCCTCGCGCGTGTGCACTTCCATCGAAGTTGGAATATTTTCCTCGATCAGCCGCGTCTGGGCAATCACATCCAGCGTGGCTTGCTCGAGCGCAACAATATCGTCCGAACCGAAAACGCCGGCATCCGGCAAGATCGGCATGGAGGTGAATCCAAAACAATCGCAGACCGGGGTCATGTGTGTGGCAAGGTTGAGATGCGCCGCTTTGCCCGGTGCGAAGGTCGAAAGCACAATGTCCACCGCGATGGCACATGCCTCCTGAAAGGTGTGGAAGTTCACGGCATTGATCTGCAAACTTCCGGGCGGAGCGACGCGCAGACATCGTCCGCATTGATTGCATTGCTCCATGTGCAAATGCAGATTGCCCGGATGTTCCTTATCTTCGACGACCGCTTCGAACGGACAGGCTTCTGTTATTTTCTTTAACACTGATTTATCGGGACACTTGTCCGGGAACCAATATGGATCGTAGTGCATGGCATCGTGCATGGCGCTGCGCGTTTTGCCCGCCATGCAGCCCAAGGCAAGATTCTTGAATGCCGCGCCGAACCCGCAGCTGGGATGTCCCTTGACATGCGCAAAGTTGATCAGGAAACTGGAATCCTGGATCAGCCCCGCCACGTTCCAGCTCTTGATGCTTTTATAGGGCCGCTCATGTTCATAAAAGTATTTTTCGTCGGGTCCGGCGGCGGGATAAACGGGACAGCCGATCACCTCCGTCGAATACCCGCGGGTCTCGGCGCCGGCCGCGTCCCAATTGACGTCCACCACACACGGTTTGCCGCCGCCGTCCTTGACGGCCTGCACCACGCGGCGCACGAAGATCGGATGAATGGTCGAATAAACCATGTTGTTGCCGGTATGCATCTTGATGACGACGGTTTCCTTGTTGACGCGGTCCCGCAGATGCAATTGTTCAAGGATCAGGTCGAGCTTGGCAGGCAGGGTTTCCTTGGCTTCCAGTCGCGCCTGATGCGCCGATCCGAAAAATACCTTACTGGACATCGAATCCTCTTTTCCGTGCGAGCGAATTAATTCATTATATTCCATCGCATGCTCACCTCCGGATCATCCGTGATATTCCTGCGAGAAAGGGGATGTTTATCACTCTGTCGGAAGTCGATACTCACATTGGACAAGCGCGGTAAAATGCAGGACATTATGATCAAGGAAAAAATTTCGAGTTGGCTGGATCGCATTCCAACATCACAGACTTTATCTTTGGGAATCATTGCTGTCGCAGTCGGACTGATGACCGGCATGGGCGTTTGGCTGTTCAAGCGAATGATTGATGTTGTGCAGTTGGGAATGTCGAACGGCTTCGGATTATTTGAATCAAAGCTGGGAACCTGGATTGTTGTTCTCATACCGGTCGCGGGCGGAATCGCGGTTGCTTTGATCTCACGATATTTCATTGGTGAGGAAAAAATTCACGGCGTGGCCGGAATCATGGAATCGGTCGCGCTGGCCGGCGGAAGACTGCGCTATAAGACGGCACCTGCCAAGATTGTGGCCTCGGCAGTTTCCATTGGCGTGGGTGCCTCCGTGGGACCGGAGGATCCTTCCGTCCAAATCGGCGCCAACCTCGGTTCTTGGCTGGGACAACTTTTGCATTCATCGGATGAACGCTTGAGGGTTTTGGTCGCGGCCGGCTCGGCCGCCGCGATCGCCGCCGCCTTCAACGCGCCGATTGCAGGAGTCTTCTTCTCGCTCGAATTGATCCTCGGTGAGATCAACGGGAACGCGTTGGGCATGTTGTTGGTGGCATCCGTGGCCTCGTCCGTGTTCACGCAAGCGGTCAGCGGGCCCGAGCCGGCGTTTCACGTCCCCGCGTATGCATTCCATTCCGTTTTGGAACTGCCGCTTTATCTGGGGCTGGGCCTGCTGGCCGGTCCGACCTCGGCGCTTTATGTGCGTTCGTTGTATTTTTTCCGGGATGCTTTCCATAATTTGCATTTGCCTGACTGGACCAAGCTCGCGATCACGGGATTGATTCTCGGGGGGGCTGGGATGTACCTTCCACAGGTTCTCGGCGTTGGCTATGGAACCATCCAGAATATTTTGAACGCGCCCAGTCTGGCTTTGTGGTTGTTGCTGGCCTTGTTGATTGCAAAAATCATCCTGACCCCCGTCAGCCTGGGCGGCGGATTTATGGGCGGAGTATTTGCCCCCTCGTTATATCTCGGCGCGACACTCGGCGGCGCATTCGGACTGATTACCGCTCAGCTATTCCCAGGCTTGAACATCAGCCCGTCTGCCTTTGCACTGGTCGGCATGGCGGCGGTGCTTGCCGGAGCCGTCCACGCGCCGCTCACCGCGACCATTTTGTTGTTCGAGATGACCAATGATTATCGCATTATTCTGCCGGTGATGCTGGCGGTGGCCGTCAGCTTGATCCTCTCCCAACGCATCCAGCACGATTCGATTTACATCACCGGCCTGGTCCGCCTCGGGATTCGACTCGACCGCGGCCGCGATGTGGAGATCCTCGAGGCCATCACCGTCGGCGAAGCCATGCATCTGAATACGGAAACGCTCCGCGAATCCCTTCCGCTGATGGCGGCCGCGGAAACCTTATCCCAAACCCGACATCACGGCATGCCGGTGGTCAACGCAGAGGGAAATCTTACTGGAATTCTAACCATCCAAGACATTGAAAAAGTGGATGAATCGCAGCGGGAAAACGCCACCGTCGGTGAAGCTTGCACGCACGAGTTATTGGTCGCCTATCCGAACGAATCGTTGAGCGACGGCTTGCTGCGGATGAGCCGTCATGATGTGGGCCGTCTGCCGGTTGTGGATCGCAACCATCCGCGTAAATTGGTGGGAATCCTGCGGCGCGCCGATGTGATCCGGGCCTACGAGATTGCCCTGACCCGCCGGGCCGCGCGGCGCCACAAAGCAGAAGAGGTGCGCCTCGAGGCCATCGCTCCCGAAGAAGTGGATGTGAGCGATATTGCCGTTGAGGCCAACGCCTTGTGTGCCGGGAAAAGGATGATCGAGATCCCCTGGCCTCACGATTGTTTGATCGCCACCGTGCGGCGCGGCAACAAGGTTTTCATTCCGCACGGCGACAGCGTTGTCAAATCCGGCGACATTCTGGTGGTGATAGCGGAGGGCAAGGGTTTGGACGAGGTCATCCGCTTGTGCAGCGCTGGAGGCGAAGCCGTGTGAACATAAATCCTGGCTGAGGCGAGCCGTCCCCAGCCTCGATTTATGATATAAAGGTTGTGCAAACCATTGCTCGGGGCGGATGATCAGGACGTTTTCTGGAAATGGTTCTTGGCTTGATGAGTACAGTGGATGTCGCAGCATGACGGACCTTTCGGCAGATTTGGCTTTTCTTTATGGAACGGAGCAAGTCCCGCAATTGGCGGAGCGGGTGGAAAAACTTATCGCGCACTATCGTCGCCAAATTCCCGCGCGTCCAGTCGCATTGACGGAAAAAGATTGCGTCCTGATCACCTACGGAGATCAAGTCCAATCCCCAAACGAGAGACCACTGCAAACTCTGGGTGCATTTTGTCAAAGATATTTAAGCGGCTTGATCAGCGGCATCCATATCCTGCCGTTCTTCCCCTCGACCTCCGATGACGGTTTCTCCGTAGTCGATTATCGCCAGGTAAATTCATCCCTGGGCGATTGGAACGACATCGCCTGCCTGCAACGCAATTTCCGCCTGATGTTCGACGGCGTGATCAATCACGCCTCATCGCAGAGTGAATGGTTCAAAGGCTTCTTGCGCGACGATCCGCGTTACCGCAGCTACTTTATCGAAATCAAAGACTCCCCGGATCTGTCGCAGGTGATCCGTCCGCGGACACTGCCCTTGTGGAGCACATTCCAGACCCCTTCCGGCGAGAAACGCGTCTGGACGACCTTCGGCAGTGACCAGATCGATCTGAATTACAAGAATCCGGAAGTCCTGCTGGAAATGCTCGATATCCTGCTGATGTACGCGGAACGTGGCGCCACCTTCATTCGCCTGGATGCCATTGCATATTTGTGGAAGGAAATCGGCACCCCGTGCATTCACCTGCCGCAGACGCATCGCGTGATTCAATTCCTGCGCGCCGTACTGGACCAGGCCGCTCCGCACGTTCAGTTGATTACCGAGACCAATGTGGCCCACGCCGATAATGTTTCTTATTTTGGTGATGGAACCGACGAAGCGCAGCTCGTGTATAACTTTGCCTTGCCGGCCTTGATCTTGCATACGTTCAGAACCGGACAGGTGAGCGTGCTTTCCCATTGGGCCAAGACCCTGACATTGCCTTCGGATAAAACCACCTTCCTCAACTTCCTCGCTTCACACGATGGGATTGGGTTGAACGCGGCGCGAGGAATATTATCCGATGATGACATCCAGGCGCTGATCCGTCAAACCCTCGAACATGGCGGACGGATCTCTTACAAACAAAACTCGGACGGTTCGCAAAGCCCCTATGAGATGAATATCAATTACTTCGACGCACTTTCCAATCCAGCTGGAAACGAATCGCTGGATTTGCAGGTCGATCGGTTTATCGCGGCACAGGCCATCATGCTTTCACTGATCGGTGTGGCGGGGATTTATTTCCACAGTTTATTCGGCTCGCGCGGCTGGATCGAGGGGGTGAAACAAACGGGCCACAACCGCACGATCAACCGCGAAAAATGCCAGCTCCTTCCACTTCAACGCGAGCTGGCCGACAAAGAATCCATGCGCGCCAGGGTTTTTGCGCGTTATCGCCGGTTGCTTCTCGCGCGCACCGGTTCGCCAGCCTTCCATGCGCATGGAAGCCAAAGCGTTTTAAACTTTCATCCCGCTGTGTTCGCCATTCAACGCATTTCACCGGAGGGAACGTCCCAGGCATTATGTCTGCATAATGTCCAGGCGCAGGAAATCACGTTCAGGACAAGTTATGCTTCGGCAATCGATCTTTTTACGGATCAACCCTTACAAGTTTCGGAGTTAACGCTCAAACCTTATCAAGTCTTATGGGTAAAGCTATGACAAACATTTCGCACCATATTGGTTTCGTCTCCACGCGCTTTTCCGGAACGGATGGTGTCTCTTTGGAAACACAGAAGTGGGCGACCGTGTTGGAGAGACTCGGGAACCAATGCTTTTATTTCGCGGGCCAATGTGATCGTCCCGCTGAACAGAGTCAGATCGTGCCCGAGGCGTTTTATCGGCATCCCGAGATTGACCAGATCAATCAGCAGGCGTATTCCGGCAGTTGGCTGGTCACGGCGGAGGCGCGCGCCGCGCATCCTGAGATGCCAAAGCTTCGCAGGGATTTTTTCTCCATCTATGTCCGTCCGCCGCAAATGACGCGCCGCATGAACGAGTTGAAGGAATATTTCAAGGAAGAACTATATCGATTCGCTCATCATTTCGACCTCGAGATTCTCGTGATCGAGAATGCCGTGACGATTCCGATCAACCTGCCGCTGGGCCTTGCGATCACAGAGTTCATTGCCGAAACAGGCTTCCCAACCATCGCGCACCATCACGATTTCTATTGGGAGCGGCAGCGCTTCCAAGTTAATTGTGTGAGTGATTATCTGGCGGCGGCCTTCCCGCCCAACCTGCCATCGATCCGGCACGTGGTCATCAATTCGATTCAAGCGCAACAGCTCGCCTGGCGCTGCGGCTTGACCGCGCACGTCATTCCGAATGTGATGGATTTTGATTCTCCACCTCCGCTTCCCGGGCCTTACGCTGATTCGGTGCGCGCCGACTTTGATATTCAATCCGGTGAACACTTTATTCTGCAGCCGACTCGCATCATCCAGCGCAAGGGCATTGAACATGCCGTGGAACTCGTGCGACGCCTCGAATTGCCTGCCAAGCTGGTCATTTCGCATGCGTCCGGCGACGAGGGCACAGACTACGAAAAACACATTCGTGAGTATGCCCATCTCCTGGGTGTGACGGTTCGTTTTGAAGCGGAGCAAGTGCAGGATTATCACGGTATCACCCAAGACGGCAAAAAAATCTATACACTGGGCGATGTATATCCACAGGCGGATCTGGTGACGTACCCATCCAGCGTGGAGGGGTTTGGCAATGCCTTCCTGGAAGCCGTTTACTACCGCCGGCCGATATTGGTGAATAATTATTCCATCTATGAAGTGGACATCAAACCCAAGGGTTTTTTCGTGATCTCGTTCGATGGTTTCATCAGCGCAGATGTGGTTGAACTGGTCCGTACGGCTTTGAAGAATCCGGCGTTGACGCAGAAATGGGCGGATGAAAACTATACGCTGGCCAAACGTTATTTCTCGTTTACGGTTTTGGAGCGCCGCTTGCAATCGATCCTTGCCGATTGTTTGGGACAACAGAATTAGGAAGAACAGCCTCCGATGGCACGGGTTTGCAGAGTTTTTCCATAACCGGTGCGATCCGTGAAATTGGTAGACCAGATAGGATGCCAGATGAACATCGCGATTCTGCATTACTCGGTTTCCCCGATCGTCGGCGGTGTGGAAAGTGTCATCGCCCATCACGCGCGGCTGATGTCTGCGAACGGACATTCGGTTCGTTTGATCGCCGGGCGCGGCGAAGCCTCCAGCGGGCAGATTCCGCTGATCCATGTACCCCTGGCTGATTCGCGCCATGAACGGATCGCTTATGTAAAACAAGAACTGGATCGCGGCCTGGTGACGGCAGATTTCGAAGTGGTCAGGGATAAGCTGGTCATTGAAATGCAAACTGCCTTAACCGGCGCGGCTGTGTTGATCGCTCATAACGTCTGTTCATTGAACAAGAATCTGCCCTTGACCGCCGCGCTCCATCAATTGCACGGATCAGGAAAACTGCCGCGTCTGATCCTCTGGCATCACGATCTGGCATGGACAACGCCGCGTTATCGATCGGAATTGCACGAAGGGTATCCCTGGGATTTGTTGCGCAAGGATTGGAGAAAGACGACTCATGTGGTTGTTTCAGAATCCCGCCGGGCGGAATTGGCGGGCCTGATGAACCTCGACCCCGCTTCCATCGAGGTGATCCCAAACGGCATGGACATCGAACGATTCCTGAAGCTCGAATTACAAACCAAAACCTTGATCACGAAAATGAGCTTATGGGGTGCCGCACCGATTTTGTTGCTGCCGGTGCGCCTGACGCCGCGCAAGAATATCGAATTGGCTTTGCATACAGTAGCCGAATTAAAGGAATACCTTCCGCAAGCCGCCTTGGTGGTGACGGGACCCTTGGGACCTCATGATGCCAACAATCATAAGTACCTTCAGAAGCTGTTGGATCTACGCAGGCAACTCAACCTGCAAGGTGCTGCCTACTTCCTGGCGGAACTCGTCGATTCTTTTTTATCAGAAGAAGTCATCGCCGATTTCTATCGCGTAGCGGACGCCTTGTTCCTGCCCAGCCGCGAGGAAGGGTTTGGCATTCCAATTCTGGAGGCGGGACTGAGCGCCATGCCGATCTTTTGTTCGGGCATTCCGCCTTTGCGAAGCTTGGGCTCGGACCATGCAACGTATTTTTCTCCGGATGCCGACCCGCATGAACTGGCAAAGTTAATCGCCACTCAACTTTTGAGCAGTCCACTGTACCGCCTGCGAGCGGATATCCGTGAACGATATACATGGGAACACATCTATTCAGAAAAGATTTCGCCGATCCTGGAGCAGTGAGCATCTTGGAGGAGTTATGAAAACCCAATCGAAAAGCCGGCTTTTCACGAAGATACTCGTTCCAATCGTGCATGGCTGCGACCAGCTTTCTGCGATTGCCGCGGCGCGCGCCATCGGCGGCGAGGAAAATGTGACTCTGGTTGGCGTCATCCATATACCGGAGGACGAATCGTTGAGCACTGCCGCCATGGCGGCCCGCCAGGTCCGCAAGGCTTTGAAAGAACTCTCGAAAGTGAAACACATTCACCGCTCGGCGGAGGTCCACGTCTCGCACCGACCCTGGGATGAATTGGTCAGGGTGGTTGAAAAAGAAAGGTCCAATCTCCTGGTGCTGGAATATCCCTGCCAATTCGAGCTTCTAAAAACGACTCCGGCCGAGGTGTTGATGCACCCTCCCTGCGACATTGCGATCGTCAACTCGCATATTTCCAGTACCATCCAGGAGGCTTTGATCCCGATGCGCGGCGGACCGTATGCGGAACTGGCCCTGCGCATGGGCTTATCGCTCGAACGCGTCAGCCACACAAAACTTACCTCGCTGCACCTCGTTCCTGTCGACATTGCCCCCGAAAAAGACGCCGCGTTTCATGGCATCGAACGGATCCTGCAAAACATGCCCGAAGTGGAAAGAAAACAGGTCTCCACGGATAATCCGGCCGAGGCGATCCTTGGCGCCTCCAACCAGTACGATGTGGTCATCATCGGCGCCAGCGCGCGCTCCACGGATCAAGTCGCTTCGATCGGACCCGTGGCGGAAAAAGTCATGGCCGAAAGCAAGAAGGGCTTGATCGTCGTCAAAACGAAGCGACCGCCGCGCTTTAGCCCCGGAAGCGAAGAAGCGGGGCAGGCTGCCATCTCTGTGTTGGTGGACAAATGGTTTGCAGAGAACACCTTCCATGCCGATGAGTTTGAAGACTTGAAGTCGTTGTTGGATCTAAAGAACCAGCAGCATGTCTCGATCAGCCTGGCCCTGCCGGCGTTGAACGAAGAAGAGACGGTCGGCAACGTGATCAAAACCATTCAAAAAGCATTGGCGCTGGACGTGCCTCTGCTGGACGAAATCGTGTTGATCGATTCGAGTTCTTCCGACCGCACGAGAGAGATTGCCCACGGCTTCGATATACCGGTCCATGTCCATCAATCCGTGCTCCAACGATATGGCGTGCGCGACGGAAAGGGCGAAGCACTGTGGAAGAGTCTGTTTTGCACACGCGGCGACATCGTGATCTGGATCGACACGGATATTGTCAATATTCATCCGCGCTTCGTTTATGGTTTGATCGGTCCGCTTCTCATCAGGCCGGATATCCATTTTGTGAAGGGGTTTTATAAACGCCCGTTGAAGATCAGCCACAAGGTACAAGCCGGGGCCGGAGGCCGCGTGACCGAATTGACGGCGCGTCCGCTCATCAATCTTTTTTATCCCGAACTCTCCGGCGTAGTGCAGCCCTTATCCGGCGAATATGGCGGACGAAGGAAAGTCCTGGAGCAATTGCCTTTCTTTTCCGGCTACGGAGTCGAAATCGGACTGCTGATCGATGTCTTCGAAAAATTCGGCCTCCATGCAATCGGTCAGGTGGATCTGCTGGAGCGCATTCATCACAACCAGGAACTGGAGGCGCTGAGCAAAATGTCCTTTGCCATCATCCAGGCGGTCATGCGCAAGCTTGAATTGCGCCGTGGACAAAGCATCATCGAAAACGTCAACAAGACGATGAAATTGATACGGAACGAGCGTGAGCAGCTCTCCTTGGATGTGGAAGAGATCGCGGAAAAAGAACGTCCACCGATGCTGGAAGTGGAAGAGTATCGGACCCGATTCAACCTGCCCGAGACCGTCCGGCCATCCTAGGAGGCCGGTTTACCTTGGTCCTCATGGCTGGAGACGGTCACTAGCTTTAAGCGGTGTAAAAGCATGGGTACCGTCAAACCCTGTACCAGGATCGAAAACGCCACCACTCCAAAAGCGGCCGTGACGATTTGGGCACGGCTGGGAAGATCCGGCGGAAGCCCAAGCGCCAACGCCAGAGCCAGCGCGCCGCGCAATCCACCCCAAAATAAGACGTGCTGATGTTTCAGTTCGATCTTCAGCTTCGATCTTTCAAATAGAAGACTCAACGGATAGACCGCAAGGGCGCGCCCCATCAGCACCACCAGAATGGCAACGACAATGGACAACCACCCGCCGATATAATTTTCTCTCACTTCTTGCAGGCCAATCAATAGAAAGATCAATGAATTGGAAATGAACGCCGCGAATTCCCAGAAGTCGACCAGGAACGCGCGCCCCTTGTTGGAATAGGAAACGGGAAGTCCAAAGTTGCCGATCAGAATTCCAACCGTCAATGTGGAAAGCACGCCCGAAGCCTGCAACTGTTGAGCGGTCAAGAACGATCCATAGGCCGCCACCGTGCTCAATGCCAGTTCAATGAGATGATTGCTGGTGTTATGCGTCAGGAGCAGGATCAATGCGGCGACGAGCCCGCCCACGAACAATCCGCCAAAGACCGTCCACAAAGTTTCGCCAAGAGCCGCCAACGAACTGACGGTGTGTCCGTCCAGCAGGGCCAATATCACGCTGAAGCCGATCGCGGCGGTCGCATCATTGAACAGACTCTCTGCTTCAACCAACAGGCGCAGGCGTCCGTGCACGCCGGCCTCTTTGAATGTGGCAATGACCGACACCGGATCGGTAGCAGCGATGAGAATTCCAAACAGGGCCGCACCGGGCCACGTCCAATTGGAGAGATAAACCATCCCTGCGCTTGTAGCGGCCGCTGAAAGAATCACACCGACGATGGCAAAGGTCAAGATCGGAGGCAGGTTGTGCTTCAGTTCTTTCCACGGAATATATAAGGTTGCTTCAAAGATCAATGGTGGGAGCAAGACATCAAAGAGCAGGTCCTTGGTCAGGTTGATGGTGGGTCTGAAAGATAGAAGCGCCAGCGCGATGCCGGTCAGCACAAGACCGACCGTATAAGGAATCCGAAACCGCAGCGCAATCATGCCGACCAGCGCCGCGATCAAGAGCAGGATCTCGATGCTGGCGATCGTCAGTACCATGCTGCGAAGTATACACGACTCGCGGCCCATCATCGCTGAGCGCGCTTATAATCGGCGGTGAAATCGATCGAGGTGCTTGCCATGGACCGTCCCGACTTTATCGCCTTTCTGCACGCCTATCCTGCCTATCCCTCCACGCACATCCTGGACGATCTGCGCGCGGCGGAGTATGCCCGCCTTGACGTGGGCGAGCACGTGTATCTCGATTACACCGGCGGCGGATTGTATGCCGAGGCACAGGTACGACGCCATCACAAGTTGTTGAGCGAGCACGTCTTTGGGAACCCGCACTCTTCCAACCCGACTTCGCTGGCCGCGACCCAGCTCGTGGAACATGCCCGCGAATATGTGCTCAAGTTCTTCCATGCGGATCCCGATGAATACGATGTGATCTTCACCGCCAATGCCAGCGGTGCGCTGAAACTGGTCGGCGAGTCGTATCCGTTCGCGAAGGGCGGACACTATCTTTTGACGTTCGACAACCACAACTCGGTCAATGGGATTCGCGAGTTCGCACACGCGCGCGGCGCGCAGGTGACATACATTCCGGTGGCATTGCCGAACATGCGCGTCGACGCCGCTTCCCTCGACGATTATTTTGCGCGCGCGCACCGGGGTGCGCACAATCTGTTTGCTTTTCCCGCCCAATCGAACTTCTCCGGAGTCCAGCATCCGCTCGAATGGATCGAGAAAGCCCACGCGGCCGGCTGGGATGTGCTGCTCGATGCCGCCGCGTTCGCCCCGACCAATCAACTTGACCTCGGCAAAGTCAAGCCGGATTTCGTTCCGCTTTCGTTCTATAAGATGTTCGGCTATCCAACCGGCATCGGCGCGTTGATCGTGCGCAAGGAAGCGCTGGCCAAACTTCATCGCCCGTGGTTCGCAGGCGGGACGATCACGGTGGTTTCCGTGCAGGGCGACAAGTTCTATATGGCGGAGGGACATACCGCCTTCGAGGACGGCACGCCCGACTACTTGAACATCCCCGCCGTGGAGATCGGACTCAAGCATATCGAATCGATCGGCTACGAGCTGATCCATGAACGCGTCCGATGCCTGGCGGGTTGGCTGCTGGACAATTTGACTCGCATGAAGCATAGCACGGGCGAGCCATTGGTGCGCTTGTATGGACCCACCACCACGGAAGCACGCGGCGGCACCGTGACCGTGAACTTCTTTGATAAAGATGGCCAAGCCATTGACCATCGCTTCATCGAGAGCGAAGCCAACCAAGCCAACATCTCATTGCGCACCGGCTGTTTCTGCAACCCCGGCGCCGGCGAGGTGGCGCTCGGACTCTCGCGCGTCGAGTTGGACGTGTGCTTCCACCAGCCGGGGCACGAACAACGTCTTTCGCTCGACGATTTCCGTTTATGTATTGACGGCAAGAACAGCGGCGCGGTGCGAATCTCGGTGGGCTTGGTGACGAACTTCAATGATGTGCAGGCGTTCTTGAGCTTTGCCACAGGGCTGTTGCGATAACAAGAAAGTTCGCATAGGAGCATGAAATGCCGATTGAAATGGAAGCGGTCAAGCCGACTTTGGATGCCATCGCGACCGCGTTACGGGTTGTGAAACAAGGGAAAGAATTACCCTCCGAAGGAGGGGGAAAAAGAAGAAGTTGGGGATGGAATGGAGAATGCGGAAAGAGCTTGAAAGGCGCAGCCGCAGAATCTGCGAAGGCTCCGGGATATCCGCTTTGTAGACCTCATCCGCCCCCGCGAGCAGTGTTTTCAACCGATCATCCATATTGGAAATGCCTTGTCTGCGGAAATCAAAATGATAATGGTCGTGAACCGGCTGCATGGTTTTCGGCACAAGGCTGATGAACAGATCCCAATCCTATAGGAATGAACAGGAGACGAACCATGAACCATCAAGACCTCCTCCTAATTTATGATTACAACTACTGGGCCAACAAGCGCATTCTCGCCGCCAGTGAGAAAGTGAGCGGGAAACAACTTCTCGCGCCTGCCTCTTTTCCATACGGCAGTTTGCGCGGCACGCTCGTTCACATTCTCGATGCCGAATTTGGCTGGCGGACTTTTTTCCAAACGAATGATTGGTCCGCGCCGGATTTGAAAGCTGAAGATTTTCCAACGCTGGCATCCGTCCAGGCGCGTACAAGTCAAGAAGAACAGGCCATGCGCGCCTATCTCGCAACCCTGAGCGACCAGGCGCTGTACAGTCACAGGCATTACACGAACGAGAGAGGCGAGCCGCGCGACCGCATCCTGTGGCAGTGCCTGTGGCATGTGGTCAATCACGGCACGCAGCATCGCAGCGAAGCCGCCGCCATGCTCACCGAGTATGGTGCCTCCCCCGGCAATTTGGATTTCACGGTTTACCTGATCGAGACTCAAAAATAATGGATGGACACACACGTTCCAACATCAAACCCGGCATGACCGTCTTGATCGTCTTGAAGCAGGATCAGCCCACCGGGAAATTGACCCAAGGGATTGTCAAGGATATCCTCACCAAATCCGCGACCCATCCGCATGGCATCAAAGTGCGATTGGTGGGCGGCCAGGTCGGGCGCGTCCAGGCGATCGTCGAGGCGAAGAGTGGAAGACATGACTAGGCAAGCATGGTAATGACTAGCTGTCTGTTTGCATATTCGAAACGTCGACGTTGTCGAAATAAAGATATAATTCACAAACATGTCAATCACCAATCGTTTTCTTGCCTATTTGGAACGGCAAAACGCACTGTTCTTGTGGATGGCCGTTCTGGTCGCCGTGATCGGTTTGGGAATCATTGATTACGAAACCGGCCCGGGTTTCTCGATCTCCCTGTTCTATATTTTTCCGGTCGCGCTGGCCAGCTGGGCGCTTGGAAATTCCGAGGGGATGTTTATCTCTTTTGCCTGCGCCGCGGCTTGGGCCGTGACGAATCTTCGCACCGACCAACGTTTTTTGGACCCGCTGGTTTATCTGTGGAATGCCGCCGTCTTTCTGGGATCCCTTTTGGTGGTTTCGATGCTGGTCTCAACCATCCACGAGTTATTTAAAACCGAGTCGCATCTATCACGCACCGATTTCCTTACGGGCATTCGGAATCGCCGAGGTTTGTTCGAAGCGGCCTCGATCGAAATACAGCGGTTGGCCAGAACCAAGCGGCCTTTCACGTTCCTATTCATGGATCTGGACAACTTCAAAAGCCTCAACGATATGAAGGGACATGCGATGGGCGATTCCCTGCTGACCAGTGTTGCCACAACCCTGAAACTGCATTTGCGTGGGATCGATATCGTTGCCCGCATCGGAGGTGATGAGTTCGCCGCCATCTTGCCTGAGACCGACGGACAAGCCGCCCGTAAAGTGGCAGCCCGCCTGCAAAGCTCCCTGCTGGAAGAGATGCAGAAACACCAATGGCCGGTCACGTTCAGCATCGGGGCCCTGACCTGTGCCTCCGTGCCGTCCAATGCGGATGAGATGTTTCAGCAGGTCTATCAACTTGTTTCTGATGCCAAAAAAGCGGGTGAGAATACGATCTGTTACAAAGTCTTATCGAATTAGCCGCAAATTTTCCCGGATGCAATGAAAGAAAGATTGGCTTGATCGGGCTGACCACTGTTCTCACGGCATTGGGGTTTTTTCTGTTTGGCTACCTGAGCGGCTCGCTGCCTTTTTCGATTTGGATCACGCGTCTCCTCAAGGGTGTGGATGTGCGCGATTCCGGCTCGGGGCATGCCACGACCACCAACACGATTCGTCAGGCCGGATTTGGCGCAGGTGCGCTGGTCTTTCTCCTGGATGTCTCCAAAGGCTTCATCCCGGCCTGGCTGGCATGGCATTTTGCCCCCTCGTCGTGGATTACACCGATTACCGTTGCGTTTGTTGTCATTGGACATTGCTGGCCGGTCTTTGCCCAGTTCCGCGGCGGGATGGGTTTGGCCTGCGCGGGCGGGGGATTATTGATGGTAAGCCCTTTGGCCTTTCTGATCGTGGCGGCCGTCTTGATCGCGCTGGTTTTGGCGCTTCGCCACCCGGCGCGCGCCAGCGTCTTAGTTGGAATCCTGGCCGCGCCTGCATTGTGGCTGTTCGGCCTGCGCGGGATCGAGTTCTGGATCGCGCTGGCCGCGGGAATCGTGATCGCATGCCGGTTTCTGATCGATTGGAATCGCCGCTATCATGAGCTCTGGCTCGACCGCAAGAACGCCGAATAAAACATCAAAAGGGGTGTATCATTCGGGAATTCATCGAGAAAGTGAGGAAATATGGAATTTAACCTTGTCCGTTATTCCCAGCAGGACCCTCAATGGAAAAATATGAAAATCGGCCCCGGTCCGGATACGATCGGTTACATCGGCTGTGCCCTGACCAGTCTGGCCATGTATTCCAGCAGTTGGGGCTTCACGGAGACTCCTGCCACCTTAAACCAGAAATTGACCGCCAATGGCGGCATTACCTCAAATGAGCTGCTCGTTTGGAGCGCGATCAGCAAACTCTATCCGCAAATTCAAAATACCGGGCTTACCATCTGCACCAACACGGATGCGCCCATTTCACAAATCAACACTTCGCTGCTGGTGGGCCAGCCGGTGATCGTGGAAGTGGACTATTCACCGGACGCGGGCCTGCAGACTCACTGGGTGCTCGTTTATGCGCAGCAGGGGAATGATTATTTAATTCAGGATCCATGGCCTTTCCCGCCGGAGACGACTCCGGTCACCTTGATGACGCGCTTCGCTCAGGGACAGCCGCTTCAACGTGCCATCAAGGCGGTGGCCTGGTATAAATGCAGCGCAATCACATCAACTCCCTCCGGCACTTCCAGCGGCTCCACCACCACAACCAGCCCCGCCACGCCTTCCTCTCCCGCCACCCTGACGGGTTTATATGTGCAGGCCCTGGCAACGGCGACGGCCGGGATTCGCCTGCATACTCAGCCCTCGGCCGATTCGCCCGCGAATTATGCGGAAATGCCCAGTGCCCCATTGCAGGTGATCGAAGATCAAAATGCCGCCCTCGCCAAGATCGGCGTCACCAATCAATGGATCAACGTGTCCGACCCGTCCGGACATCAGGGCTATGTGGCAGCCTGGTATGTGCAGCAGGTTCCAGGCACAGCGCCGGGCTCGTCCCCTGCGCCGAATCCCGCGCCCACACCATCCACACCCTCCGCGCCTTCGACCCCGTCCGCGCCAAGCACTCCGTCGTCCTCCACCTCGCCGACGCCTGCGCCGTCCACGCCGACCCCGCCCACCTCCTCGCAATCTCCTGCCTCGCAACCACAGCGGCTGGTGCTCGAGGTCGCGGATACCGTGGGACCGTACGGACTGCGCTTGCGCGCCTTCCCATCGCTGGCCGGGACTTTGGTCGGCATCGAAAAGGCAGGCACGTTCCTGACGGTCATTGAGCCCTCGAACTCGGCGCTGGCAAAGGTTGGGATCGCCAACCAGTGGATCAACGTACGCGACCCGAACGCTTTGCGCGGCTATGTCATGGCTTCCTATGTGAAAGTTCCTTGATGACGGGAAGACGTTTTTGAGAAATCACCGGCCCGCTGCCTGTGCGTTGACTCTATGGAGTATGCTTACGGCCCTTATCGCCGCAAGCATACTCTTTATTTTTCTGCGCGGGGGCCCCGCGGGCTTCAAACTCTTCATCCAGATCTGGCCGCTGGAGGATTTGCGGATCACGCTTGCCGCCGTGACATTCTCATGGCTATTGCTCGGTTTGCTGATCTATCTTCTTTATGCAGGGCGGGTCGGTGCGAAGAATGGCTGGAGCGTCGCTGGCTTCTTTCTGGTTGGTTTTGCTTATCTCAATCTTTTGAGCGAACGGTTTCGTTACGGCGACTATTCCTATTACCTCGATGCCGCCACAGCCTTGTTGCAGCACAAGCCGCTGCCCGATACCTATTTGTACCCGCCGTTGTGGGCGACGCTATTGCAGTTCATCGCCCCGCTCGGGGACGAAAGTTTCCTGGTGGTCCTTTGGATCGCCAATTTCATTTCGCTGATGGCCTTTTATGTTCTGCTTCACCGCGTGCTGGAACATTACGGCTTCTCGGCTCGTTTCGCCGCCGTCCTGACCACGCTGTTTATGCTGGTCAACACGCCGCTCTTGCGGACTCTCTTTTACGTTCAGATCAACCTTCACGCCCTCAATCTGGTTTTCCTCAGCCTGCTGCTTTATCCGCAGCGTTCCTTCCTTTCCGCCCTGGCGCTGGCTCTTGCCGTGCAACTCAAAAGCTCACCGGTTGTTTTGGTGCTTGGCTTCCTGCTGGAGCTGGATTGGCGCTGGCTGGGATGGTTTCTGTTGAGTTTGATCCTCGTCGCCATGTTCACCGTAGCGATCGACGGCGTTTATCCGTTCCTTGATTTCATCAGAAGCACGCAGGGCCTGGCGGCGCTGCAGACGACCAATTTCCATGAGACCTCGTTCGACTCGTTCTTCCGCTCCATGGTTCCGTTTCTTCACCTCGACCTGATCTGGGCGCGCGTTTTGACCTATCTGTCCAAAGCGATTCTTTTGGCGGCCTCCCTGTTCGTGATGGCAAAGTGCGTGCGCCATGAAACCTTTTTCTCCGGCAAGGGAAAAGGCCCACGGCTTGCCAACGCCCTTCCCGCGCTTTTTATCTTGATGACGCTCGCCTCGCCCGTGGTTTGGGAGCATCACGGCATCTTTGTGGCCCTGTCATTTCTACTGCTATTCAAACATCTTGAGGCGCCCGACGAATGGATCGGATTTGGCCTTGCCTATTTCCTGGAATTCATCCTGCCGACGTTCGACTTTCTCCCCTGGTCCTACGGACGTTTGCTCGCGCCGCTCATCATCTTGTGGCTGATATGGAAAACCACCGGGAAGCAAAACCACTCGCGGTTCTTCCCTGCATTCAATGCCTGGTTGAATAATCTGCCCGCATTGAAAGTCTGATGGGGAGGTTTTATCCCGGGTGATGCATTGATCTTTTGCAGCCGAATTGCCCAAGTCGGCAGGTCGGACGGCAAGGCTCTACGGTCCGTTCGCGCGCGGATATTCCATATGTTCCTAGCCACGCGCGAACTGCCCAACAGACAAGGATTGACCTATGGAAAATGTGATCGTTTCATGGAGCGGTGGAAAAGACAGCGCCATCGCTTTGTATGAAATCCTGAAAAATGAGAACTACCGAGTATCCGCCTTGCTCACCACGCTGACGCAGGACTATGACCGCATCAGCATGCACGGCGTTCGGCGAATTCTGCTCGAAGGGCAAGTGGCCTCGTTGGGTTTTCCGCTTGAAAAAGTGTTCGTTTCGAAGAATGGAACGAATGCGGAATATGAATCAAAGATGGAGCAGGTTCTTGCAAAATACAGAGAGGCAGGCACGACCTCGGTTGTGTTTGGCGACATCTTTTTGGAAGATCTCAGGAAGTACCGCGAAGACAAACTCGCCACCCTGAAGATGCGCGGGATCTTCCCTCTCTGGAAAAGGAATACCCGGCAGTTGGTCCACTCGCTCACGGAGCTAGGTTTCAAAGCGATCACTACTTGCGTTGACACTCAGGTGCTTGACAGACAGTTCGTTGGCAGAACGATTGATGAACAGTTCCTGTCCGAACTTCCTCCAGGTGTCGATGCGTGTGGTGAGAATGGCGAATATCATTCCTTTGTATATGATGGGCCAATTTTCCAGGAGAAGGTCCAGTACACACTTGGAGAAATCGTTTTGCGGGAAAACCGCTTTTACTATTGTGATTTGACGCCCAACTAAGGTGCATATCTTGTTCGAAAAATACCGGGCCCACACAGCATGTACAGACGGGCGGGACCCGCCTCGTCTCGTCCCTTCCACCAGCTGGGTTCGCCGGCGCTTTGCGCACGATGATCTGCTCGTCCCCTCATTTAATGAAAGCGGCACAAATCCGAGAGCGCTTTTCCTGAGTTGATTCCCGCACTGCTCATTAGAAGATGGTTCTCGTCGTACTAGGTGGCTCACATGAACGTCCCCGACCAAGCCTCAAAACTTCTGCCGCCGCGCTCTTCATCTTTGTAGAAGGCCAGGTAGGTCATGGATTGATATGGGACAAACTCGTCCGGCTGGTGGCTCTTAAGATGATCCTTCGCGGCGATCGCATAATAGGAATGCCATGTGCCCGAGTTGATATAGACCTGTGATTCGGGATCGGAAAGATAGCCGTAGGCGTCCAGCGGAACGACCTCATGGAAATGCGTGTGACCGTACACGACGAAGCGCGCCTGCTCGTTTTGCACAGCCTGCTCGTTCAGGGCATGTGCCGCGTAGGAGATCTCGCCGCTGCCCATTTTATCGCGCAGCCAGTTGACCAATTCATTGATGGTCGTGAAGGAGGTGCGGTTGGTGATCTTGATTGCCAGCCGCAGGGCGTCGACGGTATCGAACTTGAAGGCCTTATGCGCCTGGCGTACGAAATCGTTTTCGAGGAACTCGTCGCAGACGCGGTCCCAAATCTGCTTCATCTCGGTCTCGAGGGCAGGCGAACCGGCATGTTCCTCGATTTGGCTCTCGATCCATAAGGAGGTGGCCAGCACGGGCCGCACGTTGACGATGCGGCGCAGACCATTCAGGATTCCTGCCGGCAATTGATTTCCCAATCGCTTCTGCACCTCGACCGGAAAACGGTTGAGCACTTCCATGGCGAAGACGTCGCCCAGTGTCCCGAAATCCCGGCCCTTCTCCGGATTGAAATTGAAATGGTCATAATAATCACCATGCCGCATCAGAATTCTATAGCGCCTCCCCAGCTCTTTGAGCGGCTCGTATTCGTCCATCTCGTAAGGGAATAGATTGGCCGGATTACTGAGGCCGAGAACGTCAACAATGTCTTGCCGGATCGGGTCGAAGCGTCGATCGGGCAGGTGGTAGTACCAGTCGTGGTTGCCGATCGTGTAATACACGCGTACTGGGATGGCTGCCGGCGTCCGCGACTTCAAGGCCGGCTTGCCGTTGCGCTTGGCGGGTGGAAGCGTCAGCGCGCCAGGGCGCGTGAGATTCTTGATGACCTCCAATCCCTCCGCGTTTGCATCCATGATGGCACGCGTCACGTCGCGAAGCTTGGAATCGTATCCGGCCTTGAGCGGGTCGACCCAGGGCCGGATGTAGTCCGCGGCCGTGGGTCGAGTATCCAGCCAGCGGGTGGAATGAAGCGGGTCGAGGATATCGCCCATGAGGACCAGATCGATTCCATCGATGGGACGATAGGCATTGTCCCTGCGCCACGAGGCCTGATAGGCTGTTTCGCGCAGGCGGTCTGCAAACAAATAGAAGGCGCTGGGGGAGATGGGTTTGGCGCAAGTTCCATCGGTCAAATGGATGTCGCTGGCGATGATCAGCATGGCTCCTCCGTGAAACAATCAGATGGAACTTAAGTTCAATCTGTAAACAACGGCAAATGTCCCAACGAGATAATGCTTTCCCATTTCGAGCGTTCCCCTTCGGTCAAGATCGCGGCTTCCTTGACCACCTTTGCGCCAGCCTTCTCGGCGATCATCTGCATGCCCTGCAGCGTCGAGCCGGTGCTGATGACATCATCGACCAGCACGATTTTCCTGCCTTTCAGCAACTTGCGGTCTTTCTCATCCAGAATCAAGGTCTGCGGCTCACCGGTGGTGATGGAAAGTGTTTCCGCGGTTAACGCGTCGCCCATATATGGCTTATAAGTTTTGCGCAGGATGACATAGGGTTTCTTCATTGCGGCTGAGAGTGCATAGGCCAGCGGAATGGATTTGGCTTCGGCGGTCACAAGGATGTCAAACTTAACGTTTTTGAGCTGCTTGCTTAATGCACGCGCACAGGCTTGGACCAGTTCCGTATCACCCAGGATGTTCAGGATGGCGATCCGCAATCCAGGCTTGATCTGGAACAGGCGCAACTTACGCTTCAAACCGGCGATTTCAATGGAATACGTTTCAAAGTCAGACATTGGTTCCCTCCAGCAGGAATTGCCAAACGTCCAAAGTTTATCACAGTTTGTTGTCCCGCCGACCCGGCTCGGCGCGGTATAATCGTTGCGCCCTCACGATCCTTCATCGACTTCTGGTCTCCTATGCTTCCCGATCTCCAGCTCAACGATCTATTACGCTTGCGCAAACCGCATCCATGCGGCTCGTACGAATGGACGGTGGTCCGCCTCGGCGCGGATATCGGCCTCGAATGCAAGGGCTGTGGCCATCGCGTCCTGCTCACGCGCCGGGAACTCGCAAAACGAATGAAAGTCAATCTGACACAAAAAAATGAACAGCAAAAGCAATCGTAAAAAACCCCACATCGTCTTTTACTTTTCGGATACCGGCGGCGGACATCGCTCCGCGGCGGAGGCCATTATCGAAGCTCTGCAAACCGAATACGGCGACGCGTTTACGGTCGAGATGGTCGACTTTTTCAAGCAATACGCGCCGCCGCCGTTCCGCCAAATGCCCGATCTTTATCCTGAAATGGTCAAGGCCCCGCGTCTATGGCAGGCTTCTTTTTATGCGACCGATGGACGCACTCAAGCGCGCTTCCTCACGACCACCTTGTGGCCCGTGGCACGCAACGCCGTGCGCCGTCTTGTTCGCGATCATCCGGCGGACTTGATCGTCAGTGTCCATCCCATTGCCACCACCTTCGCGTTGAGAGCCCTGGGCCGCAATCGTCCGCCGTTCTTTACCGTGGTCACGGATCTGGTCACCACTCATGCGCTGTGGTTCGATACCCGCGCCGACCGGATTTTCGTCCCCACCGAGTTGGCGCGCCAACGCGCCCTGTTCAATAAAGTGTCTGCGGAAAAACTCGACGTGGTGGGCCTGCCGGTTGCCGCGCGCTACTGCGTTCCCACCGGCAACAAGCGTTCGCTTCGGAAAAAACTTGGCTGGCCTTTGGATAAACCAATTGTGCTGCTGGTCGGCGGCGGCGACGGAATGGGCCCCCTGGATACGACCGCACGCGCGATCGACGAATCGGGCCTCGACCTGGGCCTGGTCATTGTTTGCGGCCGCAATGAAAAACTGAAGGCGCATCTCGAATCGGAATCTTGGGAGAATCCGGCATTCTTGTATGGTTTTACCCGCGACCTGCCCGATTTCATGCGGGCCGCGGATATTATTGTCACGAAGGCCGGGCCGGGCACGATCGCGGAGGCGCTGAATGCGAATCTGCCGATCATCCTGTATGCCAAACTGCCGGGACAGGAAGACGGCAATGTGACCTTTGTTGAAACAGAGAATGCGGGGATCTGGGCCCCGAGTTCCCAATTGGTCGTCCGGGCCTTGACGCGCTGGATATGCCGTCCGCAGGAACGCGCGCTGGTCATGGAGAATGCACGCCACGCGGCGCGTCCTGATTCCGCGCAACGCATTGCGCGTGCGATTGGACAAACGCTCGGACTTCATAAGAAGGGTAGTAAGAAGCCTGGAAAAAGTGCATCGAATTGACTAAAAAATCCGCCGGGGCGGATTTTTTTTGTCATTTGGGTTCAGACCTGAGGCGTCTTATTGACCTCGGTGTGCGCCGGTATTTTGCTGCTGCGCGGCAATCGCACCGTGAAGGCCGTGCCGACGCCAATCTTGCTTTTCACTTCCATTCGACCGCCGTGTCCCTGCACGATTTGCTTGCAGATGGAGAGTCCCAAGCCGGTGCCGGTTGCTTTGGCTTCGTGCTCGCGCACCCGGTAGAATTTCTGAAAAAGATGCGGCAATGCTTCTTCCGGGATGCCAATCCCATTATCTTGGACGCTGATCAGGATTTCCGTCGTGCTGAAGTCGCCGTGCAAGACGATCGAGCCATTGGGACGGTTGTATTTGATTGCATTGCTCAGCAGGTTCAGCACCACTTGTTTGATTTTGTCGCGGTCCGCCTCGAGCGCGGGCATAGCCTCGGATGTTTCAATCTGAATCTGCAACTTTTCTTCCTCCGCTTTGGAGTTCATGACATCTTTGCATTCGTACAGCATGTCTGAGACATTGAAGCTGGTCTTGTGAAACTGCACCCGGCCCGATTCCAGACGGGCCAAATCGAGGAAGGAGGATGCCAGCGAATTGAGCCGCAAAGTTTCGCTATGGATATTGCGCGTAATTTGTTCCTGTTGTTCGCGCGACATTTCGGGGCGGAGCAGAAGGTAGGTGGCGGTGCTGAGCGATGCCAGCGGCGTGCGCAGTTCGTGAACGAACTCCGAGATCAGGTCTGACTGCTGGAACAAGCGCGCATTCTCTATCGCGACCGCGGCCTGCGCGCCCAGTACCGAAAGCATGCTCTCATCCCCGTCACTGAATTTTCCCTTTTCTTTGTTCAGCGCTTCCAGGACGCCCACGACTTTGTTTTTGGTGATGAGCGGTACACCCAGCAGGGATTGAGTCGGATGTCCAGTGACCCGATCCACGTTGGCAAAGAGGCGCGGGTCCTGCTGAGCATTAATGATGCGGATCGGCTTGCGGTTTGTGACGATCCAGCCGGCGATGCTTCCTTCCAGCGGAATGACCAAGCCCCGCATGGTGGGCTCGTCCAGGTTGGTGGCAACCTGGAAATACAGCTGCTGGGTTACATCATCGTAGAGCAGGATCGACGAAGCCTCCGAGCCGCTGACCTCAGCCGCGGCCTGGACGATTCGTTCAAGAAGCACGTCCAGATCGAGGGTGGAGGCGAGATCGCGGGCAATCTCGATCAGACGACGATAACCTCCGAGACGTTCGGTTTTTATTTCAGCCATGTAGGACCTGTTCCGCAATTGCAGGAATTATATCCGAAACATTCTCCTGAATGGCGGCATCCGCACGGATGTTCAGGTAGGTGGGCGAGTTGTTGATGATCACCAGATGTGCGCCGCGGTCGAGGGCGTGCAGGGGGAGTCCAGCCACCGGCATGACTTCGAGCGATGAACCAGCGACCACGAGCAGGTCACAGGTGCGGCTTTCCCGCTGCGCTTCCCGCCAGGCCCTTTGGGGCAGTTGTTCGCCAAACAGGATGACATCCGGCTTCAGGAGGGCGCGACAGCTGGGACAGCGCGGCAATTCTCCCTGTTCGATCAGCGGTTTCAGGTAGGGGGCCGAGTCGACCTGCTGAAAGCATTGGGTGCAGGAGAGACTCCCCAACGTGCCGTGCAATTCGACCACATTCTGCATGCCCGCCTTCTGGTGGAGCATGTCGATGTTCTGCGTAAGGATGGCGTGGACCCGTTGCGCCTTTTCCAATTCGGCCAGCGCCCGATGCGCGGCATTCGGAATTGCTTCAAAGATTTGACGCACCAGCGGACGGAACCATTCGTAGAATTTTTCAGGATGAGTGCGGAAGGTATACAGCGAGGCAACTTCCAGTGGTTCCTCGCGCGACCACAACCCACTGCCCTCCGAACGAAAATCGGGAATTCCGGACGGCGTGGAAATGCCTGCGCCGGTCAGAATCACGACTCGTTCTGCGTTGCGGAACAACTCGGCAGATAATTCGATTCCCGCCTGCACCGAGGCCGGGAACGGCCTCATCTGGCTTTCTCGTGCTCCATGAGGAGGTCGGCGATCTTCAAGAATTGTTGGGAAGTGATATTGGTGGGTTGAGACATCACCGCCGGAGTATGAACGCGCGCGGCGTTGAGGAACATTTCGGGAGCAGGTGTGAGGGTCGAGGCAATCGAGTGCCCCAGCTTCTGCTGGACTTCCGTCCAGGCCATTTGGGTCTCGGAGCGGACGCGATTGTTAAGCACGACCAAAATCCCTAGTTTTTCGATGCCAAGGTTGGTGATTTCATCAATCAAAAGTTTCGTCTGATTGATGGTGTTGGGGGTGCCTTCAATGACGACGATGCGGTCATGGCACAAAGGAAGAATCTTTTGAACAAAAGGCGGCAGGCCCGTGCCCAGGTCCAGGACAATAAAGCGGGCCAGTGCTGCCAGGCGGGAAATGAGGGTTTCATAGTTCTTGGTTTGGCCGGTTAAATACATGTCACGCGGATTTTCCGAGGCCAGCAACAGCTTCAACCCGGATCCATGCGGCACCAATGCGGACTGCACCTTCTCCTTGGTGATCTCGACCGGCTTACCCGAGAGAATCTCGTTTAATTCTTTCTGGCTTGGCACGCCAAGCTCCATGCCGATCGTGCCTTGTCCCGGAGTGAGTTCGGCCAGAATCACACTGGATTGCGTCCGGTTGAAGAGCGCGGCGGCGACGTTGGTCGCCACCGAAGAGACGCCCAAGCCTCCGCGTGCCGAAAGGACGCCGACCACACGCCCATTCTGTTCATGCACCGCGGTTTCGATCTCTTCATCTTGCTTGGTCCCCACGCGTCCCAACAAGGCTTTGACGTGGGCCTGCAATTCTGTGGGATGAGTGGGCTTGGTTAAATAATCATCCACCCCGACTTCAAAGCCAGCGACTTTGTCGTCAAGCTGGGTCTTGGCCGTGAACATCAAAATGGGGGTGTACTGGGTGGCCGGGTTCTTTCTCAAGCGCCGGGTGACTTCATAACCGTCCATGTCGGGCATCATGACATCGAGCAGGATTATGTCGGGCCTTTCTTCCAAAGCTTTGGCAAGACCTTGTTCCCCGTTTGTGGCGGCGCTGATTAGATAACCTTGCCGTTGCAACATTAAGCCGACGAGCCGTAGAGTGTCTACATCGTCATCTATGATGAGAATTTTTTGGGCCATAGCATGAATTCCTGAATTGAATCGAGTCTAGCATAAAGCTGATTTTCGGGCAAGTTATCCGCCGCCGTCTCGTGCGCCAATATTTTGTCAGCCGGGCTGTGCTATAATCCTCCTGCACGGGCACGCCCGTCCAGCGGGGATGACAGGCTTCGACGGGAGAGGCTGGTCCCGGAATGCGAGCCGAGAGGCGCCGAACTCGTAAACTCAGCGCAAAAGATCAAGTGCCAATAACACTTCCTATGCTGCTATGCCCCTCGCCGCTTAAGTGAGGTCATAACAGCCGGCCTCCTTTGATGAGGCCGCGTCCGCCGTTACCGTTCTTCACCCGGTGGCGGGCCGGGCGAGACAATGGTGAAGTGCCGCGCCTGACTCTGCTAAATGCGCCTAAGACCAGCAGATGGCCGCAGAGTTACTAGCCTGCTGAGATCTCTGCGGTGACGAACTTCGGCAGGCTACGCTCGTAGAGTTCCGAGGGTCGAATCTTTCGGACGCGGGTTCGATTCCCGCCATCTCCACCAAGAACCATACGGCCTCCCCCCACTAATAGGGGGAGGCCGTATGGTTGAAACTCGCTATCATTTATGCTATATTGTATTTACCGATTCTTCACATCAGCCTGTGCCTGGGTCGGTAAGAAAATAAATGAACGTAGAGGAGAATGCCTATGAAAAGCAATCCAATCAAGCTGATTCTCTGTCTCGCCATCTTGGCTTTGGCGATGACTGCCTGCGGCCGACCGGCCGGAGGCGGAGGGCAATCGGGGTCAGCTTTGCCAACGGCCCAGCAAGCTGCCCAGCCTACCGCCCAGCCCAGTACAGGGAAGTATTTCCAGGAGGACTTCAACAGCGCCCTCTCGAATTGGTCGCAGTTCGTGATCAACGCCTCCAAAAGAGCCAAAGGGATTAACCCCGTCCTGGTTCAGGGCAATTTTGGAAATATGTCCGTGAGCGTGAAAGACGGTTATCTGGTCTTCGACCTGGAGAGTCAGGGTCAATGGGCGTATGCCGTCTACGATGCCCAACAATATGATGATGTGCGCCTGGATGTCAGCGTGGAGAACCGCGGCACTACCGACAGTAACATCGGCCTCATCTGCCGTTACAGTCCAGATCAGGGTTGGTACGAATTCAGTATTGCGGATACCGGCTTATATGAAATAGACTACGCACAGATTCAATCGGACGGCAGCACGGTCACCTATTCCAAGCTCGCGGACGGCGGTTACAGCAAATTCAAGACGGGTAAGGATACGAATCAAATCGGGATTTCCTGCCAGGGCCGCACCCTGACGCTGTTCATCAATGGCAACCAGATCCGCCAGCTGGATGACAACGAATACGTATTGAAGAACGGCAAGATCGGTGTTTCGGTTTCCTCGTTTGAGAATCCACCGGCGATCTTTGGATTTGACTGGGTCAAGATCAGCCAACCTTGAGCAAGCAAGAACCGCCTCACGAAGAGGCGGTTCTTTTTATTGAGATTCAGCGCCAGGTTGGATTCTCTGCGCTTCATCCGTATCTGCTCATGAACTTCTCCATGCGATGCAGGGCCTCCTCGATCTGCTCATACGAGGTGGCGTAACAAGCCCGCACGAACCCCTGGCCGCCAGGTCCAAAAGAATTTCCTGGAACGACCGCCACATGTTCCTCCTCGAGGAGTTTCTGAGCGAACAGTTCATCGTCCATGCCGGAGGCGGTGATGTTGGGAAAGGCATAGAACGCGCCGCGCGGCTCAAAGGTCTTGAGTCCGAGACGGTTCAAGCCGCTGACCAGCAATCGGCGCCTGCGATCGTATTCCTTTACCATTTCCAGGACGTGTGGCTCGCCGCTTTTCAATGCTTCGAGGGCGGCATCCTGAGCGGTGGTCGGGGCGGACATGATGGTATATTGGTGGATGCGAACCAGGCCCTTGATGATATCTGCAGGTCCGGCGGCATATCCGATCCGCCAGCCCGTCATCGCATAGTCTTTTGAAAAACCGCCGAGCAGCACGGTGCGATTTCGAATGCTGTTACCGAGCGAGGGGAAACAGACATGCTTGAAATCGTAAACCAATCGGTCGTAGATCTCGTCCGATACAACCAGTAAATCATTTTGTTCCGCGATCTTCGCGATCTCAAGCAGCACTTCCCGCTCTGCGACCGCGCCGGTGGGGTTCGACGGGTAACCAATAAAGATGGCTTTGGTATGCGGGCTGACTGCCTTGCGGACCTCGTTGGGGTCAACCTGGAAATTGTTTTCGGGTCGGCTCGGAATTTCGATGGGCACTCCGCCCGCCAGGATCACTTCGGCCTGATACGACACAAAGCACGGCGTCGGGATGATCACTTCATCACCGGGATCAAGAATGGCAGTGAAGGTCAAATAAAGCGCTTCGCTGACGCCGACGGTCGCGACGATCTCGGTGGCCGGGTCGTACCTCACCCCGTATAGCCGCATGATGTTCTCGGCGATGGCCTGGCGAAGTTCCATCTTGCCGTGATTCGATGTGTAATGGGTTTCGCCGCGTTGCAGCGACTGGATGCCTGCCTCGAGAATGGGTTTGGGCGTGGTGAAATCCGGTTCGCCGATGCCGAGCGAAATCACATCCTTCATCGTCGCGGCAATATCGAAGAACTTGCGAATGCCGGATGGCTTCAAACCCGCGACGCGTCTAGACAGTCGCTGTGTATTGGTTAGCTCTTGCAAAGTTTGTGGATTGACCATTGAGCCTCCATTGCTCATCAAATTGGTTGAACCTGCCATTCATCGGGAAGTTCCCGATAGGTCAGCTCGAACGCCGTGCCATCCGTGGCTTTGACGCGGAATCCCTTTTCATTGGGGCCGCGCCAGCGGGCGACGATTTCGGCGATCTCATAGCGGCAGCCCGCCCACGTCAATGCCAGCGGGCGCTCCGCAAATTCAGAATCGGAACGGCACTCGACACTATCCATCCTGCTCACTATTCTAGCTTCATCACAAAAAAAAAGGTAGTGACATTATCACTACCCTAACATGACAGAACTGTTATCGCCCAGGTTCAGCCGGAAGGACTCTGTCACGCCTCTCCCCTTGACCTTGGCCTGTCTGCCGATCATCGACTTTATCAACGCCGTGTCGTGAATCTCGCACTCTGCTTCGATGATGCTGTCCTCGATGCGGCTCCCTATGATCTTGCAGTTGGCCCCGATCGAAGCATACGGCCCAATCGTCGAGTTGCGGATCTCGGCCGTGTCATGGATGAAGACCGGCGGCTTGATTTTCACGCCGTTCGGTTTGGAGCCTGGAAGGCCGGCAGATGGTTCCTCCGGCGGCCCGGACGCCTTCCAATTCTCCAGCAAATAGCGGTTGGTCTCCAGCGTGGCTTCGATCGTTCCCGTGTCCAGCCAGGTTCCGACTTTTTCGACGCGCATCACCGCATGACGTTCCAGCATGATATTGATGGCGTCTACGAGGAAGAACTCATTCTTAAGCTGAATGTTGCGCTGCATTTGTTCCTCGATGGCAGCCATCAGATTCTCAGCGCTCTTGAAATAGTAACAGCCCACCACCGCCAGTTTATTATCGAGACTTTGCGGCTTCTCGATTAACCGGGTGATCCAGCCCTCGCGGTCGGCCTCGGCCACACCGAATCGGCGCGGATCCGCGACCTCCTTGACCCAGGCCACGCCATCACACTTTTCACGGTCCAAAAAAGAAAAGTCTGTTTCGAGAAGCGTGTCGGAGAAACACATCACCATGGGGCCAGCCAGATAGGGGCGCGCCAGATAGAGCGCGTGCGATTGTCCCTTGGTCTCGCCCTGCACGACGTAATGAGCCTGGAGGCCGGGATAATGCTTCGCCATGAATTCCGGGATTTGAATCTCGCCGAGATAGGGGCTGACAATAAAAACATATTCGGTTTGGCTGGGATCGGAAACCGTTTTGAACATATCCAGCAGATAATCGAGCGCGGTTCGGCCTGCCACACCCACCAGAGGCTTTGGTTTGCTCCACGTCTGCGGGCGCATGCGCGTCCCCCAGCCGGCCATCGGAATCACAATTTTCAAGGTTTCAGCCATGCTTCTATTTTAAACCACAAACGAGCGAAGTTATGGCCCATCCGTCTCTACCATTCACCGAACGGATCGGGTTGCTTCCCGTTCCGATATTGTTCCAGGCGTCGGCGGTGACCGGGCCAAAGACCGGCAGGCAGGGCGTGAAGCGGAAAGAAGCGGACCTCGGCAATTTCAAAATCATGTTTCCCGCTGAAGGTGAAGTCGGTGGAAAGGAAAAGGATATTGTGATCGCTCTTCCATTCGTTGAAGTTCGTGTACACGCCCACCAGACCTAGATTTTTTAACGCGGCACCGGTCTCTTCATAAGCCTCGCGCCGCGCGGCCTGCTCCAGCGTCTCGCCGCGCTTGACCCCGCCGCCGGGCATGAACCAGCCGTCCATGTAGGTTTGGCGGACCAGCAGGACTTCCTTCTTATGGATCATCATCACACGCACGCCGAGCGCCACGGGCCGGAAAAGAAAGCAATAGATTCGAAAAGCCAGATAAAGCAGACGTGTCATTAACTATGACCGAGGATCGCGTGCGGCTGATAAACTTCCTCGAGGCGTTTGATCTCTGCTTCTGAAAGTTTGAACTCCAGCGCGGCAAGGGCTTGTTCCAGGTGTTCGATCTTGCTTGCCCCAATGATGGGCGCGGTGACAAAGGGCTTGCCCAGCACCCAGGCCAAGGCGATCTGCGGTCCACTGACGCCGCGTTCTTTCGCGATCTCCTGCACGCGATCCGCGACGATGAAGTCTGCCTCCTGGTAATACATGGATTGAGCGTACGAATCGCCCTTGGCCCGCAGGGTGTCACCCCAATCGCGCTTGCGATGATTGCCCGCGAAGAATCCGCGCGCCATGGGGCTCCACGGGATCAACGCCACGCCTTGATCCCTGCAGCACGGAATCATCTCCCGTTCCTCCTCGCGGTAGAGCAGGTTGTAGTGATTCTGCATCGAGACGAAGCGCGTCCAGCCATTCCTTTCGGCCACAGATTGGGCCTTGCCAAACTGCCAGGCGAACATGGACGAGGCGCCGAGGTAACGGGCCTTGCCGGCCTTGACCACATCCTGCAAGGCTTCCATGGTTTCTTCAATGGGCGTTTCATAATCCCAGCGATGGATCTGATACAGGTCAACGTAATCCATCTGGAGACGTTTCAGGGATTTGTCGATCGAAGCCAGGATATGTTTGCGCGACAGGCCCCGATCATTGATCTCGTCGCTCATCGGGTTGAAAACCTTGGTGGCGATGACCACCGTATCGCGTTGCGCACCCAATGCCCGGAGCGTGTTGCCGAGGATTTCCTCGCTCACACCCTGCGAGTAGACATCGGCTGTATCGAAGAAATTAATGCCCGCGTCCAAGGCGTGCTTGACGAATGGTTTGGCTTGTTCCTCCTCCAAAACCCATTCGCGCCACTTTTTCGAGCCGTAGGTCATCATGCCGAGGCACAAGCGTGAGACCTTCAGGCCTGCATTTCCCAATCGTCTATATTCCATTCCTGCTCCTTTGGCGATCACAGCACCTTTAAATTTGCCAGACTGGCTGCGAGTCTTTTGATACCAACGCTTTCGAAGACCACATCTACGATCTCGTCCTCATCTTGAATTTTGCTGTCGAGCACGATGCCGTCACCCCACATGGGATGTTTGACGCGCGTCCCGGCCCGGAATTTGCTTTCGATCATGGAAGCAGGTCGCAATGTCTGCGAAGAAGCCTGCCAGCTCGTATCCGGGGCCCGGGACCTGAGCCCGTATCCTGTTCGTGATTCGCCGACGATCAAATTGTCCGGCAAGTCCTCCAGGAAGCGCGACGGGTAGGTTTCTTCGGCGTACCCGCGTCCGCCGCGTTGGACCGCACGAAGGAGATAAAGCCGATCCTTGGCGCGCGTGATGCCCACATAAAACAGACGGCGTTCCTCTTCCATCTCCTCCGGCTCATCGAAGGAACGGCTGTGCGGCAGGAGGCCGTCGTCGAGACCGACGATGAAGACCGCCCCAAACTCCAGTCCCTTGGCAGCATGCAGGGTGAGCAATGTCGGGGCATTGACATTATCCTTCAGTGTATCCTGGTCGGAAACCAGCGCCACGTTCTCGAGGAATTCATCCAGCGTGCGCGTAGAATATTCGAGTGCCAGCCGGCGGAGTTCCTGCACATTCTCCCAGCGATCCTCGCCTTCTTCTGATTCGTCATCAATGAATGCTTTGTAATGGAGATCGTTGAGGATTCGGTCAAAGAGTTCGGAAACGGATAGGGCGGGTGAGACCTCTCTCCAATTCACGAGCGAGGCACCAAAATCTGCCAACGCAATCACACTGCGACCTGTGAATTGATTCCAATAGGGCGACTCCGAGCCGCGCGCCAAATTCAACAGAACCAGGCCGGCCGAGGTGCTGTTCTGACGCGCCGCCTGGTGCAGGGTGATCAGTGTTTTATCGCCAATGCCGCGCGGCGGCACATTGATGATTCGATCCAGGCTGGCTTCGTCCGCGGGATTATGGACGAGGCGCAGGAAGGCGATGAGGTCCTTGACTTCGCGCCGGCCATAGAAGCGCTGTGCGCCGACCAGCCGATAGGGAAGCCGCGCTTGCAAGAAGGCCTCTTCCAGCAGACGGGATTGGGCATTGGTGCGGTACATCACGGCACAATCACCCGGCTCAAAGTCGCGGCTGGCGACCAGCTGCGCAATGCTGTCTACCACAAACGCGGCCTCGGCATAGTCATCGGGTGCTTCATAAAAATAGATTTTCTCGCCTGCACCGCGCTCCGTGAACAGGTTCTTCTTGCGGCGGTGCGGCGCGCGGTCAATCACCGACATGGCGGCGTCGAGGATATTCTGCCGCGAGCGGTAATTCTGTTCGAGCAGAATGACCTGTGCCTCAGGATGGTCCTGTTCAAATCGTTGAACGTTGCGCCAGTCGGCGCCGCGCCAACGGTAGATGGATTGGTCGGGATCGCCGACCACAAAGATGTTGTGATGGGCGGAGGCGAGGTGCTTCAACAACGTATATTGTGCCAGGTTGGTATCCTGAAACTCATCCACCAGCACCTGCTCGAAGCGCCGCGCATATTTTTCGCGGACGGCGGGATTATCCTCCAGCAAACGCGCGGTGTACACCAGGAGGTCGTCGAAGTCCACGGCATTGCTGGCGACCAGCCGCTTTTGATATTCCGCATACACGCGCTTGACCACCTCATCCCGATAGTTGGTGATCGGGTAATCGTCGGCGCTGATCAGTTCGTTCTTGGCATTTGAAATCGAGGCGTGAATGCTTGCCGCCCGATACATTTTGTCGTTGAGATTAAACTCCTTGATGACCGCCTTGACGATGCGCTCTTGATCGTCGTCGTCGAAGATGACGAAGTTTGACTGGATGGGCAGGAAGTCCGCTTCGCGCCGCAGCAGGCGCGCGCAGATCGAATGGAATGTTCCAAGCAGCATGCCCTGAGTCGCATCCGCGCCCAGCAATTTCTCCACGCGCGTCTGCATCTCGCGCGCGGCTTTGTTGGTGAAGGTCACAGCCAGAATTCGATAAGGACGGACCCCTTCGTTTGCGATCAAGTACGCCACGCGTTGAGTGAGCACGCGCGTCTTTCCGGAGCCGGGGCCAGCCAGCACCAATACCGGGCCGTTCCCGGCCGTGACGGCTTTTCGCTGTTGTGGATTGAGCTTGTCGAGGAAATCCATGAATCAGGAATCGGTTAATGGCGAAGCATCCGCGCTCAGCGTTGTCGAGGCGTCGCTCCGCTCTCAGCGGCATCAGAAGAATCTATAATTCGGAAGTGCAGTTTGGACAGCGCGTGGCTTTGATGGAAATGCTTGTGAAGCAGTGCGGACATTCCTTGGTGGTGGGCGCCGGCGCAGCCGCTGGCTTGGACGCCATGGTTTCCAGGCTGGTAATTCCGCGTACCATCAAGAAGATCACAAAAGCAATGATGAGGAAATCCACCACATTTTGAATGAAGTTTCCGTAGGTCACCTTGGCACCGCCCAGCGTGAACGCCAATCCGCTGAAATCAATTCCACCGATGATGAGGCCGATCAACGGCATGATGAGGTCGTCCACCAGTGAAGTTACGATCTTGCCAAACGCACCTCCGATGATGACGGCCACGGCTAGATCCAACACGTTGCCGCGCATGATAAAAGCCTTGAAATCGTTTAACATTCGTCCTCTCCTTTTCAGCCTGTGCAGGTCTGGCTTATTCTACTTTTTTCAGAATAGGGTGTCAACAAAGTGCGCAGTTCTATCCCGTGATCGCGTCCGCGCGGGCTGATGACTTTCCTGTTAATCCAGGTTTAATGAAAAATTCTCTATCGACGCCCTGAATTGGAGTATAATTTTTCCTGCTCGCTTGCAAATTGTAGCCTTCATGACGAATGTGACTTTTAGTTACATGGCAAAGGAGGTGCGTTTCCCACCCATTTCAGTACATATCCATAAATCCAGTTTTCCTCAATTCATGAGTAAAAAGTAAAAAATATTCAACACATCCATTAATTTGGAGGAGAAAAGAATATGTTACAAAAACGCTTGATGATTGTCGTCGGTCTGGTCATTGCCCTCAGCATGGCGCTGGCGGCGTGCGCACCGACTGCTACTCCCGCTCCTACGGCGGCTGCGGTCGCGCAGGCGACTGCTACTTCTGCGCCCGCCCGTCATGGCGGCTGGCTGGACGAAATTGATGCATCTGTAGTGGGCAGTGACTCTGCGATCACGCAACTACAGGCTGGCGCAATTGACATTTATTCAACCGGCCTGCCGTCCACCGACCTGAGTGCTATCAAGAGCTCGGGTCTAAGTTATGGTTCCTACACCGGGACCTATTACGACATCCTCTACAATCCGGCCGTGTTCACCGATACCTCCGTCCTGAATCCGTTCTCGGACCGCAAGATCCGCGAAGCGACCGAGTACTTGTATGATCGCAACTACATCGATCAGGAAATCTACAACGGCGGCGGCCTAGTCAAGTATTTCCCCTTCGTGACCGATGGTCCTGATTATACGGATTTGGCTGATGTCGCAGCGAGCCTGGAAGCCCAATATGCCTATAACCCTGATAAGGCCAAGCAGATTATTACGACCGAGATGACCTCCCTGGGCGCGACGGCAGATGCCACGGGTAAGTGGCAGTATAAGGGCAAGCCGGTTACGCTGAATTTCGTCATCCGCAACGACAGCGACGGAACCCGTAAACCTCTCGGTGACTATGTGGCAGCCCAGCTTGCGAGCGTTGGCTTCACGGTCAATAGCGAGTACAAGAAATCTTCTGAAGCCTCTCCGATCTGGATCGGCAGCAACCCTGCCGATGGTGAGTGGAATCTGTATACGGCGGCCTGGGTCAATACCGCAATCGAACGCGATGGCAAGACGGATTTCCAATCCATGTACCTGCCCGATAGCATTCAAGGCATGCAGGTCTTCGCGGCGAACAACCCGGATCCCGCCTTCCAGAAAGTCGGCGACGATCTTGCCAATGGTAACTTCACCACTCTTGACCAGCGTCATCAAATGATGGCTCAGGCGATGCAACTCAGCCTGCAGGACTCCTTGCAAGTCTGGCTGATTGACGGCAGAGGCTTTGCGCCATACTCCACGAAGGTCCAGGTGGCTACGGATTTGGGCGCCGGCGTGGAAACCTCCTCCGTGTGGCCCTTCACGCTGCGCTTTACGGGTCAGGAAGGCGGTACGCTGAAATGGGGTACGAATGATATCTTCACCGATCCGTGGAATCCGGTATCTGGCAGCAACTGGACATGGGATCAAGGTTTAGCGCGCGCTACGGACAGTTCGCCTACGGTCAACGATCCGTATACCGGTCTGGCCGATCCTCTGCGAATCCAAAAGATGGATTTGACCGTGCAGACTGGCCTGCCCGTGTTCAAGACCCTGGATTGGGTCACCTTGAGTACTGCCGATAAGATTACGCCTCCATCCGATGCTTGGGTGGATTGGGATGCAAAATCACAAACGTTCATTACGGTGGCCGATGCTGCCAACGCGGCTGCCAACATCGCAACGGTAAAAACGCAAGCCGCAACCTTGGCGGGTGCGGTGGACCTGACGACGATGGTTGCGCCTCCAGCCGCTCCGGCTGCCGCTGCGAACACAACACCACCTCCCGCGACGCTGGATAAGGGCGGCCAGGCTTTGGCCAATGTGTTGACCAGCCTCGGCACGTTCTACACCCAGACCACTGGAAAATCCGTGGATGTTGCCACGGCTCTAAAGTCCTCCGACAACATCACCAGCATCGAGACGGAAGTCGGCAAAGTTGCCGGCATTACAACGGGCGCTGCGGATCAACAAAAAGAGATTGCGTCTTTTGCCGTGTCGTTTGTCGGTGGTTTGGATGGCAGCGGCTATTATCAATTAGGCACAACCGATTACACGACGTCCAAGACAAAAGCGGTTATCACCTATCCAGCCGACATGTTCCAGACTGTGAAGTGGCATGATGGCAGTCCGCTGACCATGGGCGACTTTGTCATGAATATCATCGAGTACTTTGACCGCGCCAAGCCAGACAGCCCGATCTACGATGACACGTATGTTCCGATCTTCCAGGGCTATCAGTCCACGTTCAAAGGCATCAAGATCGATTCCACCGATCCTCTGGTCATTGAGTACTACCAGGATTCGTATTATCAGGATGCTGAGTTGAACGGCCCATTTGGTGTTCCTGATTTGGGCTGGCCGGAGTATTGTTACAACGGCTGCACCTATGGCGAGGCCCCGTGGGAAGCCGTCGCGATGTCCAATCAGGCGGAAGCCGATGGGCAGTTGGTGTACACGGCTGATAAGGCTGCAGAGAAGAAGGTTGAACAGACCAACTATGTTGGCGGTCCAAGCCTCGATATTCTGACCAAGGAACTGGCTACGTTAGCGGCCAATAACACCGTTCCGTATGCCCCGACCATGAGCAAGTATGTGACGGCGGACGAGGCCAAGACGCGTTATGCCAATTTGCAGGCCTGGTACACGGCTCATAAGACCTACTGGGTCGGAACCGGTCCGTATTATCTGGACAGCGTCAACTTGACCGGCAAGACGCTGACCTTGAAGAACTTCGCGGATTATGCTGACGCGGCGGATCGCTGGTCAGAGTTCAGCTCACCGATGCTGGCGACCGTGAAGCTGGATGGTCCTGCCCAAGTTAAGATTGGCGATACGGCCACCTTCAATGTCACCGTGACCTTCAATGGCAATCCATACCCGGAGAAGGATGTCAAGCAGGTTAAATACTTGCTGTACGATGCGACCGGTGCGGTGGTCGGCACGGGCACTGCCACCGCCGTTGCCGACGGCCAGTGGCAGGTCGTTCTTGACGCGGCCACCACTTCCAAGCTGACCGCGGGATCGAATAAGGTCGAAGTGGCCGTTGCGCCGATCCCAGTCGCTCAACCCGCTTTCGCTACTTTGAGTTTTGTCACCACACCATAGACTGGCGAGAGTTTCATATACAGTATAATGATAGGGGCAAGGTTCCTTGCCCCTATCATTTATAGTCCTCGGAGGTCCTATGGCAGTTACCGCCCAAACACAACCTCAGTCGGGATTGGAAGTATTCCGGAAACGGGCTTCCAACAGCACTTTTTTGCGAGTGATTCGTTATACGGGTTTGCGCCTGATAACCCTGTTTGTGACGGTTGTGATAGGGATTTATCTGACCATCCTGATCGCCAACATGGGGGGGTACGTCGACAAGATCATCAAGGGTGAAATTACTCAGTCCATCACTCAGAAGGCGGCCGCCGATCCCAGAATGCGAAGCATGTCCTCGGACGAACGCTCAAAACTTATCCAGACGCAGATCGCCCTTGAGGAAAACCGGCAGGGCCTGAATACACCCGTCGCCGTTCGCAATATTACATATCTCAGCAATGCGTTAACGTTGAACCTGGGCGATGCGATTAATATGAACAGCGATAGCGGCTCCAAATCTGTTCGCCTCATCATCCTGGGACGGATGCCGGCGACGCTGTTGTTAATGGGCACTTCGGAATTGTCCCTGTTTTTTGTGAGTCTTTTTCTCGCGCTGACTTTATCCAGGCGGTATGGGAGTTTTTGGGATAAGCTGATTATTCTCCTGTCGCCGACCTCCACCCCGCCCGCTTGGTTCTATGGAATTTTTCTGATCCTGCTTTTCGCGGCCATATTCAAGATCCTGCCGTTTGGGGGATTGATGGATGCGCCTCCGCCCTCGAACCCCATTGATTTTGGCTTGAGCGTTTTGAAACACTTGATTCTTCCCGCCTCGGCCTTGTTCATCAGCCAGTTCTTCCTGAGCATTTATAACTGGCGGACTTTTTTCCTGATCTATTCCAGCGAAGATTATGTGGAAATGGCGAAAGCCAAGGGCCTGCCTTCGCGCGATATTGAACGCCAATATATTTTGCGCCCGACTCTGCCCACCATTATTACGCAATTTGCCTTGCTGCTGATCAGCGTCTGGCAGGGCGCCATTGTGACCGAAACGGTCTTTGAGTGGCCGGGTCTTGGACGGACTTTCTATCAAGCGATCGGTTTGTTTGATACTCCGGTGATCGTCGGGCTGACCATCATCTATGCGTACTTGCTCGCCATCACCGTGTTCGTTCTCGATTTTGTGTACGCCCTGGTGGATCCGAGAGTCAAGGTGGGCGGGAGCTAATCATGAATACGTTGAGGAATTCGTTCCGCGAGATTCTGCGTTATCCGTCTGCCATTGCCGGCGTCACCATGGTTTTGTTGCTGCTGTTGGTCTCCGTTTATGCGGTGATCAAAATCCCCTACAGTCAAGCCATTTATCTGTGGCGCGGCGGCGAGGATGTGTGGGGCGCGAATCCAAAATTTGCGCCGCCGGCCTGGTTCAATTTCTTTTCAAGCAAGAAACAGCCTCTCTCTTTTGCGGTAAACAGCGCCGATGGCACCATGACCAAGACGGTCACGGCGGGCGCACAGAACACAGGGACGGTCAACATTTCCTATTCTTTTGATTTTCAATCGGACGCCTATCCTCAGGAAATGCTGATCAATTTCGATGCAAAGTATGCCGCCAAGCAGCCTTTCGTTTCCATCAATTGGGTGACGCCGGACGGTCGCAACATCCGGATTGATAATCTTGGCATCAACCAGCAGCAGACGGTTCGATTCTCTCAAGATCAGAACTTCTTGCAGGGTCTGAATGGCCAAGATCCAATGCAGGCATTATTCAATGATCCGAAGACCAATCAGATTCTAAAAGGAAAGTACCAGGTGCAGATTATCGGTGTCACTTTTGAACAAGCTTCCGATATTAATGCTCAGTTCGTCTTCCAGGGTCAAGTGTATGGCTTGGCGGGAACGGACCAATACCGCAGGGATTTGATGGTGGCCCTGTTGTGGGGCGCACCGGTCGCCCTGGCCTTTGGCCTGTTGGCCTCCATCGGGACGTTAGTCACCACCATGATTATTGCTGCGATCGGGACCTGGTATGGGGGCTGGGTGGATGCGTTGATCCAGCGCATCACCGAGATTAACTTGGTCCTGCCTTATCTGGCCATCCTGATCATGGTCGGGACTTTTTACTCGCATAGCATCTGGGTCATCTTGGGGGTGACGGTCCTGCTTAATATTTTTACCGGCAGCATCAAAAGCTATCGCGCCATTTTTGTCCAGGTGAAGGAATCCATGTATATCGAGGCGGCCCGTTCGTACGGCGCCTCGAACGGCCGGATTATCTTTCTATACTTGATTCCCAGGATGATTCCGCTCTTGATCCCGGGCCTGGTCTCTTCGGTTCCATCCTTTGTCTTTCTGGAGTCCACGCTGGCCGTCCTTGGTTTGGGCGATCCGGTCCTGCCAACCTGGGGCAAGATCATTGACGATGCATTTACGAATGGCGCCCTCTACAAGGGATACTATTATTGGATTTTGGAACCGGCGATCCTGCTGATGATCACCGGCCTTGGTTTCGCCATGCTTGGGTTTGCATTGGATCGTATCTTCAATCCAAGGTTGAGGGATATTTAAGGAATGACACAGAACAACAAACTCCTCCGTATTGAAGAGTTGGTATTGCATTTCAATACCACTCATGGCCCCGTGCAAGCCGTGGATGGCGTAAATTTCGAGCTGGCGTCCAATCGGGCCGTCGTGATTCTCGGCGAATCAGGATGTGGAAAGAGTTCACTGGCCAAGGCGATCTTGCGTCTCCTGCCTCGCAATGCCGGCACTTACTCGGGGCGGGTTTATTTGGAAGATAAGGACGTGATGCTGCTAAACGAGGAAGAGTTCCGCCAGCGAATCAGGTGGGCCTCCATCTCCATGGTCCCACAAGCAGCCATGAACGCGCTGAATCCCGTTATCCGGGTAGGTGAACAGGTGGCTGAGCCTGCGATCGTTCACCTGGGCGTGGATCGGAGGGAGGCGTTCTCGCTGGTCCGGAAAATGTTCCAGCACGTTGGCGTTCCGGAGGATTTCATCTCCCGCTATCCGTTCGAGTTGAGCGGCGGCATGCGCCAGCGCGTGGCCATCGCCATGGCCCTGGTGACCTCCCCGATCCTGATCATCTTGGATGAACCGACCTCCGCCCTGGACGTCTTGACACAGGCCAATATCTTCAACGTGTTGAAGCGGCTTAAGAAGGAGTTGGGCATCAGCTTCATCCTGATTACGCATGATATTGCCACATCCAGCGAATTGGCCGATGACGTGGCCGTGATGTATGCCGGGCAAATCGTGGAAGTGAGCGATGCGTATCGCTTCTTCGACAAGCCGCTTCATCCCTATTCTCAAAAGTTGATGAATAGTGTGCCAAGGTTGCACGGCACAACGGAGCCTGAATTCATTACCGGCAGGCCGCCCAGTTTGATCGCCCTGCCCAAGGGCTGTCGTTTTGCTGATCGCTGCCCGGCCCGCTTCGAAAAATGTGCTCAAGATCCGCCGGTGATTGAAAAAGACGGCCGCAAAGTGAAATGCTGGCTATTCGCCTGATGGGAGAATTCTAATGGTTGCCGCTGTTCAAACACAAAATGCAGAGAATGACCTGCGCAAGGTTTTATTGTCCATTGACGACTTGCATGTCTGGTTCGAATTAAGACGTTTTGGCTTCGGCCACGCCGGATACGTGAAAGCGGTGGATGGCGTGACCTTCAAGGTGCATCAAGGGGAGGCGATTGCCGTGGTCGGAGAAAGCGGATGCGGCAAATCAAGCCTGATGAAGACCATTCTGGCCCTGTATAAACCGACCAAGGGAAAGGTCATCTTTGATGAGAAGGATCTGTCCGAGCTGGATGGCGCAGGTCTCCATGGCTATCATTCCCGCGTCGGCTATGTTCAACAGGACCCGTACGGCGCTCTGCCGCCGTTCATGAGTGTGGAACGGATCCTGGAGGAGCCCCTGATCGTCGGCGGTGTCAAGGAAAAGGAAGAACGCCTCCAGCGTATTCGCAAGGCGATGGACGAGGTGAAGCTCACACCGGTGGAGGATTTCTTGGAGAAGTTCCCGCATATGTTGAGCGGTGGACAACAACAACGCGTGGTGATCGCACGTGCCATGATCATGGGACCGAAATTCCTGGTCGCCGATGAGCCGGTTTCCATGCTGGATGCATCCGTGCGGGTGGAGATTCTCAAGCTGTTGCGGGGCTTGCAGGAATCGCACAACCTGTCCGTCATCTATATCACACACGATCTTTCCACGGTCAGCTATTTCTCCGAGCGCATCTTCGTGATGTATGCCGGTAATCTGGTGGAGAAGGCCAATGTGCGCCAGCTCCTGGATCATCCGCTTCACCCCTACACGATGGCTCTGCTGACCGGCACCTCCGAGCCGGATGCCAGGAATGCAGAAACCTTCAAGGAGCTGCCGCCCGGCGAGCCTCCCAGCCTGGTGAATCCTCCAACGGGCTGTCGTTTCCATCCGCGCTGCTCCAAAGCGATCCAGGGCCTGTGCGAAGTCAAAGAACCTCCGGATTTTGAACCTGAGCCCGGTCACCTCGTGGCTTGCTGGTTGTATCAATAGAATTGATGCGTCCCTGGCAATTGATTTTGCTCGGTTTTGTCTTGTCGTTGATGGGAGTTATCTTCCCTTTCCTCATGGTGATCCAGGTGTTCCCCTCCACTTTTTTTTTGAATTTCTTTTCCTACGCCGCCTCCCTGACCGGCTTGTTCTTGGGCATCATCGGGGCCTCGCGCTATGTCCGGGCACATCGCAATAAATGATTTCCCATGAAACTGGTTGAGGATGTGATAGGATTCGGGTCGCAGGACCCGAATTTTTTTCGATGAGGAGCGATTCATGATTGGAATCAAAAGTGGATTTCGCCGGTCCATTCCTTTACTGGCGCTGATCACCCTTCTGTTTTCCGCATGTGGAAGTTTGCCTGCCGCCTCGAAAGAACCGCCGGTCGCCACTCCAACGGCAGTGCCGCCGCCGGTGTTCACTCCCACGCCTTTGCCACGAACGTTGACGATCTGTCTTGGCCAGGAGCCAAATACACTGTATCCGTTTGGAAAGCTGAACGCCGCGGCGCAGAGCGTTCTGGCCGCCGTGGATGACGGACCGATTGATACCATCGGTTATACCTATCAGCCGGTGATCCTGCAGAAATTACCCAGCATCTCCGACGGCGACGCCACGATTTCAGCGGTCCCCGTGACCAACGGGAGCGAGATCGTGGATGCTGACGGGAACCTGACCGCCTTGAGCATTGGAACAAGCGTCCACCCCGCCGGTTGTCGTTCCAGTGGTTGTGCCGTGATTTATTCGGGATCCGGCCTGCAGATGGATCAAATGTCCGTTACCTTTGATCTGCGTCCTGATCTGACCTGGTCGGATGGCACACCGTTGACGGCCGACGATTCCGTGTATGCCTATCGGATCGTTTCCAATGACTCCGCTTCCCCGTACAAATTCCTGGCCGACCATACGCAGTCCTATACCGCCACGGATGGGACCACGGTTCAGTGGACGGGGATTCCGGGTTTCATTGATCCAACCTACTTCACGGATTTCTTTGCTCCCGCCCCGAAGCATGTCTGGGATAAATTTGGGCCCACCGGCCTTGGGCAGGTGGATGTGGCTTCCCATGTCCCCATGGGCTGGGGGCCGTACATGATTCAAAATTGGGCGGCCGGCGATCACATCACGCTGGCCAAGAATCCATACTATTTCCGCGCCTCGGACGGCCTGCCCAAGTTCGATACCTTGGTCTTTCGTTTCATTCCGGACCCCAACGCCGCGATCAGCCAGTTGACTTCAGGCGGATGCGATATCCTGGATCCCAGCATCAATCTCGATTCGCAAGTCGCCCTGCTGCAACAAATGCAAGATGCCGGCGAAATCCAGGCCTTCTTCACGCCCAGCTCTGCCATCGAATGGCTTGGCTTGGGGGTCAACCCGGCCGTTTTCGATGCGGGGAGTCGCTCCGTCCGCGGTTCCCCCGATTTTTTTGCCGACCCGAGTACGCGTCAGGCGATTGCCTTGTGTCTGGACCGCCAAAAGGTCGCGGATACCGTTTTGTTCGGGCAGTCCTCCGTGCCAACCAGCTTTGTCTCACCCGATGATCCAGTCTATGTCAGCAATCTTCCCGCCTACAAGTTTGATGCCGCGGCCGGCTCTCAATTGCTCGAGCAGGCCGGCTGGAAATATGTCAGCGGAGACACGATTTTGGCGCGGCGCGCCGTTTCAGTCCGGAATGTGCCGGCCGGTACACCTTTGATCTTGAATTACATTACCACGCAGTCCACCCAGCGGCAGCAGGTGATCGATATCCTCTCGCAGTCGCTGGCGCAGTGCGGGATCGGGATCAACGTGCAGTATGAATCGCAGCAGCAACTGTACGCGCCCGGACCCGACGGACCTCTTTTCGGGCGCGACTTTGATCTTGCAGAATTTGCCTTGAGCGATACGAGCATCGAGCCTCCCTGCGGCTGGTTCACCACGAATGAGGTACCCAATGCGGTGAATCATTGGGTTGGCGTGAACGTGGAGGGTTACAGCAACCCGGATTATGATGCGGCCTGTTACGCCGCGCAGGCGTCGCTGCCCAGCGAGCAGGCTTATACCGATTCCTATCATCAGGCCCAATCCATCTTCGCCAGCGACCTGCCGGCCATTCCACTGTTTTTCCGTCTCAGCGTGGCGGCGGCCCGCGCCGACTTGTGTCATTTCAACCTCGATCCAACCGCCAATCCCATGTCGAACATCGAAGCTTTTGATGAGGGGCAGGCTTGCCAGAAGTGAATCGGGTGCGGGGTTGGGCGGCCGCGGCCCTCTTGATTTTGCTGTTGGTTTCGTGTGGACCGAAAGCGGCTCCTGCGCTGACACCGACGCCCGGGCCGTCGCCCGCGCCGACCGCGACTCCCGTCCCTCATGCCGCCGCGATCCGATTCGCATTGATCGGCGCCCTGAACCCGGCCAATGTGTGGGCCTTGTTCGATGCGGAAGGATATTCCTACAATACGTACGCGGTGATGTCCGGTTATTATCCGCGCTTGTATCAGCTTTCGATCCCGGATCGGAACTTTGAACCGATGGCCGCGGGCGGAATGCCATCGCCGGTGGAGCAGGAGGGAAATTTCTACACGGCCACCGTTCCGCTTCGATCCGACCTGACGTGGACAGACGGGAGTCCGTTCACGGCCGAGGACGTTGCCTTTACGGTCAATACGGCTTTGTCGTTTCAGCTCGGCTTCGACTGGCACGATTTCTACGATCCGGATTACCTTGACCACGCGGAAGCGGCGGATGCCCACACCGTCAAGTTCTATTTCAAGAAACAACCGAATGTCGGCGTATGGCAGTATGGTGCCTTGCAGGGGCCGATCGTTCAGAAGGCATATTGGTCATCCAAGCTCTCTGCCGCGGCGGCCCTGTTGCCGTCCAGTGAACTGCTTCCACAGATCGCCTCGCTGACCTCGCAAGCCGCGCAAACCCAATCGGAGATCAATGAACTGTATGCGACGCTTGCCACGCTGGCGAATCCCAGCACGACGTACCTGGAAACCACGAATGATATTAAGGGTCAGCAGGATATTTTGAATCAAACCAATACCGCCATCAGCAAAGCTCAATCGCAATATGACACAGCGCTGGACGCCGCCCGTCAATCGCTGTACGCGCTGGACGGGCAAGGTGAGCCGACACTTGGCGATTGGATGCCGGCGGGGCCGGAGAATGGAGCATGGGTCAATACAGTCAATCCCGCGCATCCGTTCAATGTCCCGCACTTTGATCGCTCCGCGTATGTACTGTTTTCAGATCAGACGTCGGCGCTCGCCGCATTGGAGAATGACCAGGTAGACCTCATTCTGAGCCCGGGCGGCATCGCGCAGGATGTTGCTTCCCAGAAGATCGTGCCGCCCTTGCAACTGGCGGATAACAGGACTTCCAGTGTAAGTTTCATTAGGATCAATTCGGCGAATGCGGCATTAGCCGATCCTGCGTTTCGTCAGGCTCTATCCTGCATGATCGATAATGTCAGCTTGGGGCGGTATTTCATGGCCTTGCCGCAGGACACGTTCGTGCCCGCTGGAAATCAGCCATGGATCAACTCCGCCGCGACAAATCCATGTCAAGGCCAGGCCGAATCGGATCGCAGAAAACATGCGGCAGACCTATTGAAAGCAGCCGGGTATACATGGCAGAAGGAACCAACCGAGGAACAAGCAGGACAAGGGCTCATGCGACCGGACGGTATGCCGTTCCCAAAGATCACATTACTTTCTGCCGACCGCGGGGAAAACCTGCCCAACGTGGCTGAAGCCATTGAGCAGATGGCAGGCGACTTTGGGATCCCGCTGATCGGGAGCCCTGAGAGTGCACAGGACGTTCGTTACAAGGTCTTCAGCGGCGGCGACTACGATATGGCCGCCTTGGATTGGCAGTTAAGCGCCTATCCCAGTTACCTGTGTGATTGGTTCAAGGACGGGAATTCGTTCGGGTATCAGAGCGACCAATTACAATCCGCGTGCGCCGCATTGAATGCAACCAGCGATTTGTCGGCGGCCCAGAAAGATGTCGATCAGATTCAATCCATCCTTGCACACGACCTTCCGCTGATTCCATTATATGCATCCCTCACGGATGACGCCTATCGAAACATCAAGTATCCGTTTCGTAGCGTGCTGGACGGGCTGAGCGGAGTCTACGGGGCGCCGTCTTTGGCAATTCCTGCTCCATAAACAAGAATATTTGCTATAATCAGGCAATTCCGTTCAAGGAGCTGACCTGTGGCGAAGACCGATAAGAAACCTTTGCTGGAAGTCAAGAACCTCAAGACCCATTTCTTTACTGAGGATGGCGTTGTTCATGCCGTGGATGGAGTGGACTTCGTGGTTTATCCCGGCGAGATCCTTGGGTTGGTCGGCGAATCCGGATGCGGCAAAAGCGTGACGTCGCTGTCCGTGATGCGCTTGATAGCGGCTCCGGGAAAAGTTCTGGAGGGCGAAATCTTACTGGATGGGACGGACCTGCTGAAACTGTCGGAGGATGAGATGATGAAGGTGCGCGGCAATCGCATCTCCATGATCTTTCAACAGCCGCAGACTGCGCTCAATCCGGTCTTCAAGGTGGGCGATCAGATCGCCGAGGTATTAAGCATTCATCAGGATTTTGGCAAGGAAGCGGGTCAGAAGCGGGCAGTCGAGTTATTGAAAATGGTGGGCATCCCGGAAGCGGAACGCCGGGCTCAATCTTTCCCTCATGAACTTTCAGGCGGCATGGCTCAACGCGTGATGATCGCCATGGCGCTGGCATGCGTGCCCGAACTCCTGATCGCCGATGAACCGACGACCGCCTTGGATGTCACCATTCAGGCGCAGATCCTTGACCTCGTGCTGGAGATGCGCAAGAACTTGGGCACGTCCGTGATCTTGATCACGCATGATCTGGGCGTTATTGCGGAGATGGCGGAACGCGTGGCGGTGATGTATGCGGGTGAGATCGTCGAGCAGGCTGAGTCCACCGAACTCTTTGATAATCCGCTTCATCCCTATACCCAAGGTTTGATCGGCTCGATCCCGATCCTGGGAAAGATCAAGGAACGGCTGGATGTGATTCCCGGCAGCGTACCGAATCTGGTCGATCCCAAACCGGGCTGCCGCTTTGCCCCGCGCTGTGCGGCGCGTGTGAAATATGGACTTGAGATTTGCGACCGGGTAGATCCGCAGTTGATTGAAGTCAAGCCCGGGCACATTGTCCGTTGCTGGTTATATCAAAACGCGGAAGGCCATCGGGCGCCGCTGAAAGCGCGCTGAGCGCGCCACGGAGTATCCAATGAGCGAAAACTCTTCCAACTCGGATTTGATTCAGGTCAGGTCACTGAAGAAATATTTTCCGGTGCGGGCCGGCGTGATGCAGCGTGTGGTGGCCAGTGTCCTGGCCGTGGACGATGTCAGTTTCAGTATCAAGAGCGGCGAGACGCTGGGCATGGTGGGGGAATCGGGCTGCGGCAAGACGACCGTTGGACGGACGATGCTGCGGCTGATCGAGCCGACGGCAGGTTCTGTCATCTATAACGGCGTGGATATATTCAAACTTAAGACCGGTGACCTGAAACCGATCCGCCGCGACCTGCAGATCATTTTTCAGGACCCGTATGCCTCGCTCGATCCGCGCGTGCCGATTGGCACCTCGGTGATGGAGGGGTTGCAAATCCATCACATTGGCAGCGCGAAAGAACGTGCCGGGATCATGCTGGACACTCTTAAGAAGGTGGGGCTGGAGGAGTATCATTCGCGCCGCTTCCCGCACGAGTTTTCCGGTGGTCAGCGTCAGCGCATCGGGATTGCGCGGGCGCTGGCCCTGCGTCCCAAATTCATCGTCTGCGACGAACCGGTTTCCGCGCTGGATGTTTCGATCCAATCGCAAGTGCTCAATATATTGAAGGATCTGCAAAAAGAGTTCGGTTTGACGTATCTTTTCATCGCCCATAACTTGAGCGTGGTGGAGCATATCTCGGACCGCGTGGCGGTGATGTACCTGGGCAAGATGGTCGAATTGGCGGACCGCGATGAGCTGTACCGCGACCCGGAACATCCGTACACCCAGGCGCTCATGTCGGCGATCCCCGTTCCTGATCCGAAGATGAAACGAAACCGGTTGATTCTCAAGGGGGATGTGCCCAGCCCGCTCCACCCTCCCAGCGGATGCCGATTCCATCCGCGTTGTCCCATCGCGGAAAAGATCTGCTCCGAACAAGAGCCCGAGTTCCGTGAGGTCAAACCAAACCATTGGGCGGCCTGCTGGATGGTCAAATAGATTTTCAGGAAAGCGATGAAATACGGAATCCTGCTCGTTGACGACCAGCGTGACATTCTCCGCCTTTTGCATTCGACGCTGGACACGCTGAAGAACGCCGACCTTGAAGTTTTCGAGGCGCCCTCCGGTGAGGAGGCCTTGCTGGAGGCGAGCCGACAACGGATTGATTTGCTGGTCTCTGATTACAAACTGCCGGGTATGAGCGGAATTGAGCTGATGCATAAGGTCCGCGCCCGGCACCCGGATGTAAAAGTGGTCCTGATTTCGGGCATGACCGATCGAAAGGCCCGCGATGAAATGTTGAATGCCGGCGCGGTGGCCCTGTTCGACAAGCCGATCCCGCTGGCTGATTTCCTCGACGTGGTCGAACGCAGTTTGGGATTGGTCCGCACGATTTTCCCGCCTGAATCGGGTTCCCGGGAGGAAGCAAAACGCGCCCGCGTCTCTGATTTGCTGGCGAATTTCCGGCAGGATATGGATGCTCACGCCGTGTTTCTTTTGAATGAACGCGGCATGGTGCTGGCCCGGGCAGGCGCCCTGAATGACAGCAGCTTGGAAGTCTCCCTGTTATCGGCGCTGATCGCGATTTTCAATGCGGGTTTGAAGATTGCAAAAATCAATCATCAGGACGCGTTGAACCAGTATTTTGTTTTTGGAGATGGCGACGAGGATCTTTTGTTGATCCCCATTACGGGCGCGTACGCTCTGTTGCTGGCCGGCGAAAAACTGACCCAGCGCGACAGTATTCTGGATACCCTGCAGGCCCTGCTGGCTCTTCGGGATGAAGTGGAACGATCCCTGCGTTCGATGGGCGTCACGGCTGAATTGAAAGCTGCGCCGGCACCTCCGGCAGCTCCTCCGGTCAAGAAGAAAGGCAAAACAGGCGAGCTGCTGCCCTCCGCTCCGCCTTCGCCTGAGATGGAGGCCCTGCTTAAAGAAGCCGCGCGAAAAAAAGTCAAACAGCAGGAAATGGATGATTTCTGGAGCAAAGCTGCCGAGCAACATGCAGGCAAGTCAAGCAATCCCGAGGCCATCTCGTACGAGGAAGCCCGCAAGATGGGCTTGACGCCGGATACCCAAAAATAATGTGATACAATTTGCCGCGCTTTTCTTTGGGGCGTGGTGCAAGGGCAGCACACCAGCCTTTGGAGCTGTGGATCTTGGTTCGAATCCAGGCGCCCCAGTCTGATCATTCAACCCGCGCAGGCGGGACTTTTTCTCTCAGCACTCAAGCAATGAGTGCATACAGGCCGCGCGAGCAGGCCTGTTTTGTTTCAGGAGTGTTCTTATGAAGGTTACCCCCGTTTTACTCGCCGCCGGTCAGGGCACGCGCATGAAATCCGATGTGCCCAAAATGCTTCATTCCATCTGTGGCAAACCGATGCTGGCTCATTCTCTCGCAGCAGTGATGAACGTAAGTGATGAATCGCCGGTGGTGATCGTCGGCCCGCAGGCGGATCAGATACGCCGGTCCGTCTCCGGCGCGGTTCGATTCGTGGTTCAAGACCGGCAACTCGGCACGGGTCACGCCGTCCTGCAGGCCGAGGCGTTGCTCAAAGGCAAAACGGAGTATGTGCTGGTGACCTACGGCGACATGCCTTTACTGCAAGGCTCGACCTTGAAGCGGCTTGTCGAGGCCCAGGCCTCCAATCGCGGTCCGATGACGATGCTCACCGTAATCGCCGATACGCCGCGCGGCTTCGGACGCGTGCTGCGCAATCCGGATGGAACCGTGGCCGCGATCGTGGAAGAATATGCGGCCGCGCCCGAACAATTGAATGTTAAAGAATTGAACGTCGGTGCCTATTGCTTTGAAGCGGATTGGCTGTGGAGCGCATTGCACCGGATCCAGGTTTCACCCAAAGGGGAATATTACCTGACCGATACCGCCGGGCTTGCGGCCCGGGACGGCTTGCCGATTCAAGCCGTGGTGTGCCCTGATCTGGTTGAAAGCATCGGCATCAACACGCGCCTGGACCTTGCGGATGCCGAAGCGGTCATGCAGTCGCGCATCAATGCCAGGCATATGTCGAACGGCGTAACGATCCTAAATCCTGCCTCAACGTATATCGAGGCCGATGTGCAGATCGGGAAAGATACGATGATTCTGCCGAACACCTATATTCAAGGCCAGACCCTGATCGGCGAACGGAATCAGATCGGCCCCAATTCCCACATCCGCACTTCAAAGATTGGAAATGGCTGCACCGTTTTCATGTCGGTCATGGACGGGGCCGTGCTGGAGGACGACGTGGATATCGGCCCCTTTGCCCGCCTGCGGAAGGGTGCGCATCTGGCACAACATGTTCATATGGGTAACTTCGGCGAGGTGAAGGACTCCTATCTTGGCCAGGGAGTAAAGATGGGACATTTCTCCTACATCGGCGATGCCACGATCGGTGCGAATACCAATATCGGCGCGGGAACCATCACCTGCAACTTCGATGGCGTGAAGAAGAATCCGACCGAGATCGGCGAAGACGCCTTCATCGGTTCCGATTCGATGCTGGTCGCGCCGATCAAGATCGGTGATCGTGCCAGGACCGGCGCCGGCGCCGTGGTGACGAAGGATGTCCCGGCCGATACGCTTGCCGTCGGCGTGCCGGCGCGGGCGATCAAGAAATTGGAGAAGAAAGTAAAGAGTGAAAAGTAGTGTGCCTCATCCAACGATGGAACGCAAGGCCATGACCAAGCTGACCGAAGACGAAAAACGATCCCTGATCGAGCTTGCCAACGAAGCACGCAAACGCGCCTATGCGCCTTATTCCAACTATATGGTCGGCGCGGCCCTGCGGACGAAGACCGGTCGTTTATTCACCGGTGTCAATGTGGAGAACGCGGCATATCCAGTCACGATTTGCGCGGAGCGTGTGGCGGTTTTCAAAGCTGTCTCGGAGGGTGAGCACGAGTTCGAAGTGATCGCCGTGGCCACCGAGGATGGAGGCTCGCCCTGTGGTTCGTGCCGCCAGGTGCTGGCCGAATTCGGATTGGATACGATTGTTTTGATCGCCGACGGAACAGGGAAATTGATCAGCACGACCACGGTGCGTGAGCTGCTGCCCAGGGCATTTACTCCCGAAAATCTTTCCCGGGAAGTTTAGAGGCAGAGGCCAGGATGTTCAGCCAGCCCTTCTCCATCCCATCCGCATTGATTGCCCTTCTTTCCCTTCCACTGATCTTGGGTTGGATCCCTCGCCAATCATTTTACGGCGCGCGCACCGCGAAAACGCTCGCCCGCGACGAGATTTGGTATCCCGCGAACCGGTTCACGGGTGCCATCCTTTTGATTTCCAGTTGTATTTATTTTGTCATCGCCTGGGCCCTTCCGGAGGCAGGCACCGCCTCAACGATCGGCTTGAAGATCTGGTTCCTTCACCTCGCTGCCTTTGTCCTTCCGCTCCTAGCCGGCCTGTTCTTGATTCGTTTCTTCATCCAAACCTTGTAAATGCGTGATCCATTCCGCTCTTCTCGTGTGGAGGCAGTCGTGCTTCGCCATTCCGATTACGGGGAAGCCGACCGCATTTTGACGCTCTATACGCGCCAACTGGGAAAAATCCGTGCCATCGTCAAGGGCGCCCGCAAGCTCACTTCGCGCAAGGCAGGACACCTGGAACCGTTCGCACACGTCCAGCTTCAGCTCTCGACGGGCCGTGATCTGTTCATTGTCTCCCAGGCGGATACCGTGGATGCCTATCTGCCGCTGCGCGACGATTTATTGCTGACCGGCCACGCCTCGTATGCGATCGAATTGCTGGATCGTTTTACTTATGAAGATAACCTTGAGAACCCGACGCTGTTCCGCTTATTGACCGAAACGTTATCACGCCTCGCCTCCCGATCGGACCCCTGGCTGGCGATCCGCTATTATGAGATCCGCCTGCTCGATGAGCTTGGATTCCGTCCGCGGCTCTTCGAGTGCGCCAACTGCGGACACCAGATTCAAGCGGAAAACCAATTCTTCTCGTTCAGCGCGGGCGGAGTGATTTGCCCTACCTGTGGACGGGGATTACCGAATCTCACGGGCCTCACCGTGGACGCCCTCAAATATCTGCGCCACTTTCAGCGTTCGAGTTATCGCGAAGCCTCGCGCGCCCGTCCCGGCCCGGAGGTCCAAAAGGAGGCCGAGACCTTGATGCAAGGCTATTTCACCTATCTCTTGGAACGTGAATTGAATACGCCGGGCTTCTTGAAAACGATCAAAGCCTAAGCAGCATCACTTCATCCGCTTCCCCCAATTCAACACGAACAACCAGGCGGCACCGACCACCACCGGTTTGAAGACGCGCCAGAAGAACTTCTGGAACCAGGCCAGATGCAGATGATACAGAATGTGCGTGATCCCGCTGCGAATGGTCAACGCTTGCCCGAGTGGGCTTGCCAGGATCTGTTTTCGATAATTGCGAAAAGAAAAATCGTTTCGTGCCACGGCGCGATCCACTGCCTTGGCAGCCAGAAACCCACAGCCCAAGGCAAAGCTGATGCCTTCGCCAAAGATCCCATCCGCGCCGAGCGCATCACCGACCAGAAGCACGCGCGGCACGGCGAATCCGTTGAACGGGCTGAACCATCGGATCGGATGACCTTTGACCTCATATTGATTCAAGTTGTAGCCATGGCGCAACATCTCTTCAGCCAGAGGGTCTTTCAAGGCTGGACGCTTCCGATCAGCCAGCAGATTCGTATCGTAGATTCCCCAACAGCGCATAGACTCTCCCTGGATCTGGGTGGGAAAATCCCATGTATAACCGGCGATGCCGGCTGGGATAGGAAAGAAATCAAAAAAGGCCTGCCCCGACCGCCCTTCGGGCACCTCCCCCAAATTCTTTGAATCTTGGAGAGGCTGGGAGGGGGCGATCACTTCCAGCACGCGCGCCGTGTGAACGGGATCGTCCGGCAGGATACATCGCCGTGTGACGCCGTTCGAGCCGTCTGCGCCGACCACGATTTGTGCAGTAAATATTCCAGCATCCGTTTCAACCTGGACGCCATCCTCCTGCGGTTGAACATGCTTGACTGTGATTCCTTCGCGAATCTCAATTCCTTTGTCTTTTACTTTTTGTGCCAGCCAGGCGTCGAATTCATTGCGTCGGACGATTCGCAAGGCATGAGCCTTCGGCAGCGAAATCGTCAGGCCCTTGCCTGCGAAATCCAAATGCGCGCGGGAGGCGTCCACATGCGGAACTTCGCTGACGTCCAATCCGAGGCGCTGAAGAAGGATTTCGGCATCGGCCGTCAAGCCGCCGGCGCACAGCTTGGG